>ERZ1370068.11063-contig-971_pt1 | contig 199990 bp, 228 predicted proteins | sample MGYA00561227_ERZ1370068 | MGnify/ENA primary metagenome ERZ1370068 (study PRJEB38410, sample SAMEA6850437) | metagenome | study: Metagenomic assessment of the ecological functions of the soil: analysis of the soil microbiota associated with the...
CGCGCAACACCGCGATCCTCGGCTGGAATACTTCGGCACGCTCTTCATCCGGCATCAACTTGTCGGTGGTGCCGCCGGAGGGGACCGGGACGCGCTTGTCACGACGTTTGATGCCGCCTCGGCTGAAGCAAAGAGCTTCTCGACACCTACTCTAACTATGCGTCTGGTGGCCTCGGGCTTGCTTCCATCGAACAGGAGCTACAGAACGTCCAATCCACCATTCTCGCCTGAAAACCCTCACCGACGTCGAAGGGTCGGTGTCGCGCAAAAGCGAATCAGCGAAGAGACGTATCATCAGGATCTGAAATCCTCGCGGGCCGATGACGACGCGAAGCTTGCGGAGTTGCTCGACGACTACGGAACGATTAGCTCGGAATCGGTTGCCCCCGAGCAAAGCTCGCAATGTCGCTAAAGAACATTGATGAGTTCCTCCACCCCCGAGCTCTCCGTGGACCAGCGTGCATGCTTGAGGTGAGCTCTCAAAGACCCTTCGCTGCCGGGGCTCGCCCTTGGTGTGATCCTACTCACTGAATTCGAAACCGTAGCGAACCGTCTCTCATCACTGCACCGAACTTCGACCTCGAAGACGTGAGAAGTACAAAGCTCGTTGAGCAGCAGCTCTGGGAGTAGTAAAATTCAATTTGCTTGAATTCATTGATTCGGCTATACCCGAAAGCCGGAGCGGGCCCTGCACCCCCACCAGTCCAACAGTCCTGTGCTCGAGGCAAACCCAAATAACCCCTGGGGAGACCGAACAACAGAATCAAACCATTCAACGACGAAGATTTGGGGCAACCTCCAGGAAAGAAGAATTGAGTGAGTCGCATCTCAACCAGATAAACGTTCTCCGAAAGGCCGCCAAAGGCTTCCTTCAAGCACATCGGGAAATGTTAACTCCGTCATTTTCATATTCACGAGATCGCTCATTTTGATGGGTTTCAAAGGGATGAGAAGAAACCCAGCGATATCTGTTTATCCTCGAAGGTCGAAATTGTCATCTTTGAGCCCGGAAGGCAGATTTCACTTCCCGCGTTTTGGCACATCACCGGTCACGGGATGAACGCGGTGAAGGTAATTCAGAAGAATACGCCGCAGTAACTGGCAACGGTTACAAAGATGGAAAAGGGTCAGTTGCGGCCCTTTCTTTTTTTTGGTGACAGGTACGCCCGATGCGAAAGGACTGCTTGCAGTCTTCGCGCAGAGCGTATCTGTCACCTCTGCGCCGCCGAGCGATTAAAGCTGTAGCCGATGCCGCAAGCGGTAATCTGGAGGTATTCGCCCTCCCTGTTTCTGTTTACATTGCGAAATCAAATCCACCCTGAGGTTCCGTCCGGTCCATTTTCCATATAGTCGCGCTGCGGGCTGAGCACGAGGTGCCTGATCAATTCACGAACGTTCTTCATGTCGGGCATGTGTGGGTTTCCGTCTTGATGTATTGGTTGATCGACAGAGATGCGAGGTCGACGTTCTTTCACACCGATCACACACTTCGGAGAAGAATCGGAGGGCTCCCAAATCACCATCCTTTGAGTTCCTCCTAAATTTCAAGTCCTCGTCTCCTCACCCCTTCGTACCCAAATGTGGTGGCAAACAAGACCAGTCTCTACCTCCTCTTCCTGAAGATCAAAGCGACCCCAAAGATCTGAATACACGATCTGGCCCGCCAGATAAACCGATATGGGTGTGGAGGTATCTAACGGGAGGCGAGGCTGGTGCGACTGCACCGATTAAACAGGCAAATGCCTTAGCTGCCGAAATGGCTCCCCATAGCTCCGCTTCAACAACGGAATTCTCGCTCAAAATCGTTATGAGCTTCAGAACGGTGGCAGTGCTATTCGGCCGCAACCTGACGAAACCACTGACTTCAAAAGGCCGCTGACGATGATCGCTGAACGTTCGTGAATGTCTTCGGGGACGATATCGAGGATGTCCTGGTGCCATGCCCGTCTATCGCCTTCCCCTGCGTGCTCAGCGATATAGGAGAGCGGCATCACTTCGTAGAGCATTCGCAATCTTCCCCGGATGAGAGGAGCTCGCGGGATAGAGTAGAAATATTCCCCCTTCTTCAGGTTTCGATCGAAATCGACGACGAGGATCCGACGTAACGGCCGGTATATGGGGTCTTCTTGGCTTCGTCTCTTCTTGAGGCTCAACAAATTGGCAACCCCTCGACCATTTCTGCGTACTCTCATTCGTGCTGTAGATGTTGCCGTTCCGGACAACGGATACTGACCTCGCGAGGAGAAATTCTCCTGAGGGGTTGATCGAGCGTAAACCCCCTTCACTGGTCCCTTATTCGCACAGTAAACGAATGTGGTCTTGCGCCGTATACCGCGTAGCCGGCGCAGACGATGTTTCTTCCAGGCTGAAGAAAGTTCGACCGTTGCCGGGCGATCGTCTTCTCGCTTGCGCATGATTGAAAAGATCGTTCCACTGAATATTGATCCGATGTTGCTCGATCCATCGAGCGGATCAAACGCTACGACGTACTCCCGTCATCCCGCCGATCCTCGTGGCGATGACGCCGTCTCGCTCCTCGGATACGAGGAGTCCGAAGTGCCCTGGAGGATCCGGCAAGATGTCGACCACCAAGGTCTGGTCTGCTTCTTCATCGAGGGATCTGGGTTTTATCCCCGTGTACGTTTGTCTGCTGCCATAGCCGTAAAGTCCCTTTTTAAAGCCTGCAGTCTGCACGAGCTGAGATAACCTTCACACCGTAGGCGATAGAGAGGATGATGTCCGAGAGCTCTCGCCTGTTGCATCGGGGAATTGTCGTTCGTCCTGGCGAAGTGAGCGGGAAAGGGTGAGTTGGAATCATGAAGCGTCTCCAATTACTGGGAAGAGGCGAGCACTTTTTTTTTAACACAGAGGACACAGAGATTAATAGAGGATGACGGGAAAATTTCTCAGCAGACAGCCCCTGAGCAGCGTTGAAAGCGAGCTCTTTGAACCAAAAGGTCCTCCGCGTCTCGTGTTATGAATTGCTGGAAACTATCGGCGCGCGCTTGCCGGCTACCACCGTGAGCGGAGCAGCTTGCGACGTTCGATCTTCTTTGAAGCAGCTTGCCGCACCCTTCGCGTAACTTACGAAGGTTTTCGCATCGAGGCCGTCGGAACGGCCGAGCGCTTTTTTGAATAGGCCGGAAGACCTCGGCGATATCATTGAGGGTAACGATACCTTAGAAGAGAGGTATTTGTTGAGGACCACACCGCTGACCGCGATCTTAGCGTCGATATCGCTTCTGACTGCCGAGATAATATCGGCGTTCTGAAGCCGCTCCCCGGTCCTGGGAGCCGATGCTCGAGCCAAAAGTGGAGGACACTGTTTCGACGTTTGCTTCGCGGGTGTGCCATGGTGGTTGCTCACCACAGTTCTCGCCTACGAGCGGTTTTGCTTCAAGTAGGTTGCTGAGGAGAGGTCGGAATGCCGATAAGCTGTCGATTTACGGTGCCGAATGAATCTTCCATTCCGTCTGACCGAAGGCGGCGAAGCCCCCTTCGCCAAACCACCTGCAATTTGTCTCCCCTGATCCTACGCAAATCACCTACGCTCGTTCGAAGGATTGTCTCGCGTCGGGACTGCCGAAGCTCGTCGGTAATGCCGGTGAGGTAGAAGCTCTCTGCATCATCCCCCTTCCCCGCCGGACTTTGCGGTCTGTCTGCGCCGCCTATCGTACCGATGACGCCTTCTGAGTCACCTCCTCGTCCGACAATAAATGATACAGCAGAGAGATACGATCCGAGGCGACGATACACTTCGAGTGTGCGAAGGCGGGAGTGGATCATCCCATGACGAGAAGCCTAGCAGACCGCCTCGTCGTAACTGCACGAAGAACCGTACGCTCCGCCCTTGACCCGGAATCGCCATCCCATAGATAAGTGTCGCGGAGAAAATTCATCGCGACGTACGCCGACGGGTGAGTTGCTCGGTCCTCACGACATACGAGGTGTAGGAAACTCGACCGGTGAGGTGAAGAGCCGTCCGCTCACCGGGGTCAAGTGAGGCGCAATTGTACTCTGGCCCCTGACCCCTGTTCCCGAAGGATTGATCGCCGAAGCAAGATCTCCGACTTTACCGTAGAGAAATCCTTTGCACTCGAGGTGACATTCACCATATCAACCGACGAGAAGAAGTGCTTTCTTAAGTGACTCAAATCGCTCTTCGACGGTCTCGAACGAGTCCTTCATCGTGCCTCGATACTTCGGGGAGAAACTGCACCTGACTTAATCCCCAGAGCATCTCCTCATACATTCCGCCCTCAGTGAACGTCGCGGGTTCGGCGGGAGGGGAATCCGAAGCTGGTCGCGACACGAGCGACCGTATGAGGTTCGGCTCTCCATATAGCTGCCGAATACGATCGCGTTCGGAAAAATTCGGCCGCTGACCGATCTCTTCCATCAACTCGAAGAGCTTCGGCCCCTTTGAGGCGAGCCCGCTTCCTCGAGGAAATACCAGAGATACACTCCGGTACACCCACCGTCGGCGGATGGGCGACATCGAAATACCCGTGGTTCACATTAATGCCGCCGGTATGGGTCTGAATCCTTGCTGGAAGATCGACATAAGTTCTATCCTTGGTCCCCTGCGCCGAGGAGCGCACGACCAAAGAGCGGGATCCATGGGATGTGAGTGCCGGCTCTACCCTGGCAGATCAAAGCCGAGCTGAACGTACACCATCCCGGCGCGGTGTCGAGATCCCTCGTGAAGGCTGTCTTGCCCCCGAGCTCGGAGACCGCGAAGGGTACCTTTCAATGAGCGGCTCGAGATCCCTTCCCAGCAGGCTGGGGACCGGATCGCAACAACCTCTTCCGGTTCGGGCGCTGAGAGCTTCGCTTCCCGTTCACGGTTCCGCAACTCAATCGCGCGTTCGGCCCTTCAGACATCGCCGCCGACGAGCGCTCGCTCAAGCCTTTCTCCTTCGACGGCCTCGGCGGCGCTTCTGAGCTCGGGCGTCCGGAGTGAGGACGATACGTGCGTGCAGACGATAGTCGTTCTGGAGAAAATGTTCTCGATTTAATTTTTTCGAATACTCGATCCTCTGCCGCGACCCGTTCTCACTCCGACGCAAACTTCCGAATAAAGTCGAAAGCAAAGAACGGATCATCGCGATAGAGCCAGTTAGAGGTAACATAAGAAAGAAGCTGAATGCCCTCGCGATGCGGGGAATGGGCGATCTGCTCACGCATCTGAATTCGTACGAGGAGAGAACGGCTTCAAGCTCCGTTGCGAATCCAGATTTAACCTTTGCCTCCAACGCCTTCAATACCACGCTGCTCACGGCGTCGACGTTCTGCTCGGCAACCCCGCGAAGTCCCACACGGAGAAAAATGCCCCTCGACCACGTCAATCAGTCCGAAACCGGCGGTCTTATCGCCGAGTCCGGAACTACAAGCGCGCGGTAGAGGACGGACGCCTGACTCCCGAAGAGAGCCGTTCGAGGACACTAAATTCAACCTCACCGTCGAGTCCGTTTTCATACGGAAGGTGCCAACTATCGACGACAAACTGACCTCTCGCCCTTAGCAGGAAGGTAGGGAATGGTTATCGATCGTTCCGCCGGAAGCTGGGCTCTGTTTACCGAAGTCGAATGGTATCGGGCTCGCCCCAAATCTGCTCTCAACACTCGATCGATTGCGGCGAGCCGCTCATCAATATCAGCGTCCCCATATAAAACAGGTAGGCATTCGACGGATGATAGTGGCGAGCATGGAAGTCCTTTGTTCGTCCCATGAAAGCGATGGAATTCGTCTGGATCGCCCCCCAGAATCATTCCGAGAAGAGTGTCGGGATAGAGTGTGCGGAGAAGCGCTCGATACAGGATCGAATCCGATCCGCGTACCGCCCCTTCATTTCGTTGTACACGACCCCTTGTAATTGAGCGTGCGGCCGTTTGTCTCGTATGCGCTACGCTCCGCTGTTCGAAGGTCTCCCCGGGTTATTAGAAGCGGATGGAGGACAGCATCCATATACACTTCCATGAGGTTGGCGAAGCTCAGCGGCGTTCTGACTCGCAACCGGATAGGAGGTGTAATTATGTGCAGTAAAGGCATTGAGAAACGTATGAAGCGAGCTCTTTGAGGAGCACCGCAAACGGATCTCTCAGCGGGTAATGCTTAGAGCCACAGAGAACCGAGTGTTCGAGAATATGCGGCGTCCCCTTTGAGTCGGCGGGAGGGGTGCGAAAACGAGATCGCGAAAGTCTTGTTTCGATCGTTGTTCTTGGTGAACGCAGACCTGGCCCCGGTTTTGCCGTGGGAATAGAGCTAAGCCGTCGAAGCCAAAGTCAGGAAATGAGGTCGATTGTTCGAGTAGGAATGAAGTCACCGCCGTCGTTTATACCATGAGAGGAGAGGACACACTATTCCCGACGGCGTCACAGAAGGTGTTCTCGCTTTAGCCAACTATGTTACAGTTGTAGAAGCCGCGATCCGGTGGGTGTTCTGTTCAGTGGTGGATTCAATCGATGGTTGCCTGGAGTCGCCCGGCGGAATTCCGTCATACGCCCGGAAGAGTCGAGATAATTAATATGAAGGCTCGCGGCAGAGCCTTCAACCTTCTTATGAAGCGCAAAGGAAGGGATATTCTCGTGCTCATTGAGCGGGAAGCTCAAGACCGGGGAACAAGACATCCGCGAATTTGGCTCCTGCCCATGTTCCGCGGTTTGATGTACTGCTCGAGGGACTTTGAGAAGACCTCCCACTTTATAGGCGAGTTTGAAGGAATCGGCGTAATAACGCTTCGAGGCGATGGCTCACGTAGTTTACCAGCCGCCGCACGACAAATCGGGGCGCTCTGCCAATGCTTTGCCACAGCGGACGACGCTGGAGTTTCCACCATGGACGCATCGTACGGATGAATTGCTTCGCCTGCGTCGGTCCGGATCGTTGAGGAACATCTGCAGTAGTACGATATCCGGGTGGTACCGCCGAATGAACATTCTCGCGATGGCGACCTCATCGTGGGTCGATTTAGTTCGGAAGCCCCGCTTTCAACACCTCGTAGTGGTGGTCACGCGGGCGCCGATATTGAGAAGCCACTGAGCCGCTTCGGATATGAATCTGGAAGCTGCACCGCTGGCAAAGGTGAAGGAGCCCTCCACGGCAACGATCCGCGTGGATCGATCGATCGTGTTCTGGACGATAACGATAGTCGCGAAATTCGCCTGAGCCCGCGGGAAGCAATATCGAATCGAGGCCGGTCCGAACGAAACCGGTGAGCCGTATCTTCTGGGCAACTTAGGATTGCGAAATCCCTACTTCGACGCCGATAAGCGTGAGGGCGAGCCAAGCGAAAGCGATCGCCGTGATTGATACAGAACTTCTTGAATACCACCCTTGCTCACGGGAACGTCGCGCTAGAAACGGGTTATTGCCTCAAAACGATCGTTCTGAGGAACGGGATACTACCCTCGCGCAATGACGAGGGTACAGCGCAGCCGCCAGGCAGCAGAACGAGCTCCCACAATATCGGAGAAGAAATGAATGCTCGTGGCGACTCCTGCTGAGCAGCGCTGCTTTGATAGCTCTCCGGGCTCCGTTTCGGTCCAGTCGTCGTGTCAAAGTAGTTTTCGATGTGCTTATGTGAGGTCGCCGTAAGGGGTCGAGCCAAAAAGGAGCTTCTGAGCTAACACACTCCCGATGAGTAAATCGCAATTCTCATGTCACGACTTCGCCAGGCGTCGAACAAATTTAATCGGAACACTGGATACACCTCGCCCTTCAATGCGCCGCTTCGATACCCCTCCTCCCAGATGAGACCCTGAAGAGATTTTAGAGGGGTCGACTTTCGGATCCTTCGAAATGAGCCGAGTTAAGGCGGTCAGTGGCAGATCCTCTTGCGCCGGCTCCTTCGTATACGGCTGGTGCACTGAGATCGATTCCTTTGCTCGTTCCGCTTCTCAGCTCTGAAATGATGGCGATTACTGCAGGAGCCGTCCAATGACGTTCGAGATAAATGGGGAGTGCCTGGTGGCATAGGGGAAGAGGGACGTCATAGACGAAGCCGACTGGGGGTGGTTGTTCCTTCTATATCGAGGGAGGATTACTCGCACCGATACGCGCGGCACCGGGCTCCTCAATCATCTGTTCGACGGCTGGGACGGCTGGCGGGGCGACATCGCCCACCGCCAGAGCGGCGCCCTGGTCGCCGACCGCGGGGACGACGCGACCGCCTACGCGATCGACAACCTCCAGGCGCGCGGCGTCATGTTCATCTCGCCCGGCCTCGGGGTCTACGAGGGCATGATCGTCGGCGAGAACGCGCGCGACAGCGACATGGACGTGAACATCACCAAGGAAAAGAAGCTCACGAACATGCGCGCGTCGACGGCCGACGACGCCGCGAAGATCACGCCGCCGCGGGTCATGAACCTGGAGCAGTGCCTGGAGTGGATTCGCGAGGACGAGCTGCTCGAGGTCACGCCCAAGTCTCTCCGTCTCCGCAAACGGGCTCTTCGCGGTCGTCGTCGCTTCTAGCCTCTCCCCGAATCCAGCCGACTCGGCATCCGATGCTGCTGACCAACGGCCGCGATCTATCTGATGGATGCCTGGAACACCGTCGTCGACACCGCTGGTCGTGCGCGACGGCCGCGTGGCATTCGCCGGACGGCGTGCCGACGTGAATGTCTCCGGCAGCCGAGCCCGTCATCGACCTCGGCGGGCGGGCCGTGGTGCCCGGTCTCGTCGACGCGCACGGCCATCTGATGCATCTGGCGCGCGGCCGGCTCACGCTCGACGCCGGCGGAGCGCGGTCCGAGGCCGAGGTTGCCGAGCGCGTGGCGGCTCGCGCCGCGAAGACTCCGCGCGGCGAATGGCTCGGCGGCCGCGGCTGGGACCACAACCGCTGGCCGGAGCGGCAGTGGCCGACGCGGGCCTCGCTCGACCGCGCGGCGCCCGATCATCCGGTGGCGCTCACCCGCATCGACGGCCACGCGACCTGGGCGAACTCGGCCGCGCTCGCCGTCGCCGGGATCGACCGCGGCGACGTCCGGAGCCGACGGGCGGGCGGATCCTCAGGGATGAGCGCGGCGAGCCCACCGGCGTGCTCGTCGACACGGCCCAGCGGCTGATCCAGCGCGCGGAGCCGCGGCCTTCGTCCGAGCGCTTCGACCAGGCCGTCGGCGAGGCGATCGACGAGTGCCTGGCCGCAGGGCTCACCGGCATCCACGAGATGGGCGCCGAGCTCTACGCGCTTGCCTCGTACCGCCGGCTCGTCGAGCGCGGACGGTTTCCGTTCCGCAACTACGTGGCGGTCGCGGCGCGCTCGGAGTCGACGTGGGCGGTCTACCGAGAGCACGGCCCGAGACCGTTCGGCGACGGCCGTGTCGTGGTGGGCGCGCTGCAAGCTGATGGCCGACGGCGCGCTCGGCTCGCGCGGCGCCGCGCTGCACGACGCGTACTGCGACGATCCCGGCAATACCGGGCTCGTGCTGATCCCGCCCGACGAGATCACGCGCGCTCACGCTCGAGGCGGCCGCGCTCGGCTTCAGGTTTGCGTGCACGCGATCGGCGATCGCGCGAACACGCTGACCCTGGACGCGCTCGAGCAGCGCTCGCGCGCGGCCCGTGGCCGGATCATCGCTTTCGCGTCGAGCACGCCCAGATTCTGACCGAGCGCGATATCCCGCGCTTTCACGCGGCTCGGCGCCCTGCCGAGCATGCAGGCGACCCACTGCACCTCCGACATGGAATGGGCGGCCGAGCGGCTCGGTCGGACCGGCTCCGCGGGCGCGTACGCCTGGCGCTCCTTGCTCGCGACCGGCGTCATCATCGCGGGCGGCTCCGACTTCCCGGTCGAGAGCCCGAGCCCGTTTCACGGCCTCTACGCCGCCGTCGCGAGGCGGCCTCGCAGCGGCGAGGATCGAGGCTGGCAGCCCGAGCAGCGCATGACGCGCGAGGAAGCGATTCGCTCGTTCACGAGCTGGAACGCGTACGCGTCGCGGCAGGAGGATCCGCTCGGCACGCTCGAGCCCGGCAAGCACGCGGATCTCGTCGTGCTGTCCGACGACGTCTTCGCGTGCGCCGAGGAGCGCATCAAGGACGATCACGCCCGTTCTGACGCTCGTCGGCGGCGAGGTCGTCTTCCGGTCGCGGACGTTCGGCCTAGGCGCACGCATGCCGGCGGGCGCGTGAGGGGAGGGCGTTGCGGGTACCACGCGGCACGCGTCCGCTGCTCCGGGGTGGCTGGGCTCCATCTGGGCGCGCCTCGTCCGCGTTCGCTCGGAGGGAACGGGTCCCCAACCCTCACGCGCCCGCCGGCATGCTTCCTGGCGGCAGCCTCACGCGACGCTCGCCCGTCGCGTCTGAAGTACGGCTGCTGCCGGGCCGCTGCTTTCGGTGGCTCGGGACTTCGGGTGCTTCCAGAGCTGGAGGAGGACGATGCCGGCTAGGGTGAGGGCGATGCCGGCGAGGGCGCGGAGGGTGAGGCGCTCGTCGAGGAAGACGACGGCGAGGGGAATCGCGAACATGGGGGCGGTTGACGGAGAGGACGGAGGCGACGGCGACGCCCGGCGTGCTTGACGCCGGCGACGAACATGACCGAGCTCACCGACGTGATCGCGCCGAGGATGACGATGCGGATTTGCACGGCGCGACTGCTCATGCGGGAGCGCGCGCGGGGCCGAGCGCGCCCACGGCGTCAGCCAGAGCACCATCGAGGCGACCGGCAGCCGGAATCGCCTGCGCGGTCACCGGCCCCATCTCGGACAGCGGCGGCTTCACGAGGACGGTCGAGATCGCCCAGGCGAGCGACGCGAGCGCGGCGGCGCCGACGCCGAACCAGAAGCGCTCCTCCGGCGCGCGCTCGGCCCACGGCGCCGACGATGAGGACGAGGCCGGCCATCGTGACGAGCGTGCCGGCGGCGACGGGCACCGTGACCGGCTCGTTCAGGAACACCGCGGCGATCACGGCGGCTCCCAGCGGATAGGTCGTCGAGATCGTCATCGCCCGGCCGACGCCGATGAAGCGCGTGCTCTCGAAGAACACGGTGTCGCCGAGCGCGATCGCCGTGACGATCGAGAGATCCGAGCAACAGCCACGCGTCGGCCGAGATCGTCGTGAAGGCGCCGGTGCCGACGGTCGCGAACACCCAGGCGACGAGGAGCGTCCCGCCGATCGTCGAGCGAATGGCGTTGACGCCGACCGATCCGAGCTCGGACATCAGGGAGCGCGCCAGGAGGCTGGTCACCGCCCACGCCACCGCCGAGCCCAGGGCGGCGAGGGCCCGAGCGTCGTGTTGTCGATCGATCCTCCCGCGGGCGCGCCGCGCGGCGCTGCTGGACGAAGGTCTTGCGAACGCGGACTATCATACGGTGAAGCTCGTCGTTTACCTCGCGGTCTTCGCCGGCGCGGTCGTGGTGCTGAGCCTCGTGAGCTTCTGGCTCGCCGTCCGGCCGCCGCGCCTCGCCGTTCCGCTCGACCCCCGGCGATGTCGGGCTGACGGTCGAGAACGTGACGATCACGGCCGACGACGGCGTGCCGCTCGCCGCGTGGCTCGTGCCGCGCGCGGGCGCGCCGGCGATCGTGCTGCTCCACGGCTACCCCTCCGAGAAGGCCGACCTGCTGCCGATCGCCGCGGCGCTGGCGCCGCGCTTCACCGTCCTCCTGCTCGACCAGCGCTACTTCGGGCAGAGCGGCGGGCGGGCGACCACGATCGGCTTCCGCGAGCGCGGCGATCTCCGCCGCGCGATCGACGTGCTCGCCGCCCGTGGGTTCAACGAGGTCGGCGTCTTCGGCTTCTCGCTGGGCGGGGCGGTCGCGCTCCTCGCCGCCGCCGACGATCCGCGTATCCGCGCCGTGGCCGCGTACGCGCCGTTCGCGGACCTGCGCTCGCTCGGCTACGAGCTCTACGGCTGGCTCGGGTGGCTGAAATATCCGTTCGTGGCGCTCCTGCGCGGCTGGTCCTTCGTGTTCTTCCGCGCCGACATCACCGCGATCTCACCCGAGCGCGCGGCGGCGGCGCTCGGTCCCGGTGTTGCTCGTGGCGAGCCGTGAGGACGAGCAGATCCCCTTCGAGCACGCCGAGCGTATCCGGCGGCGCGCTCGCCGGCAATACTCGGAGCGAGTTCATGTTCCTGGATCATGGTCGCCACGGCGAGCTGCCGCGCGGGTTCGAGGCGAGCCTCGCGCGGTTTTTCCTGTTATACGTGAGGTAGCGCCATGCAGTGCCGACGCCCTGGACCACCAGTTCGCCGACGTGAACGGGATCCGGCTGCACTACGTGACGGCCGGTCGCGGTCCGCTCATCGTGTTCGTCCACGGGTTCCCGAGTTCTGGTACGAGTGGCGGCGGCAGCTGGTCGAATTCGGCCGCGATCACCAGGCCGTCGCGCCCGACATGCGCGGCTACAACCTCTCCGGGAAGCCGGCCGACCTGGCGCAGTACCGGGTCCCGAACATGGTCGAGGATCTCCGTGCCCTCGCCGATCATCTCGGCCACGAGCGATTCGTGCTCGTCGGCCACGATTGGGGCGGCGTCATCGCCTGGGCGTTCGGCGATCGCGCATCCCGAGCTGGCTCGAGCGGCTGGTCATCATCAACGCGCCCCACCCGGCGATCTTCGACCGCGAGATCCGCGAGAATCCGGCCCAACAGAGCGCCAGTCGTTACATGCTCACGTTTCGCACGCCGGAAGCCGAGGCGCTTCTGTCCGCCGACAACTACGCGCGCCTCTGATCGAGGCGCCTGAGCCGCGACCTCGGCGAGCGCTTCACCGCGGCCGATCGCGCCGCATACCGCGAAGCGTGGTCACAACCGGGCGCGTTGACCGGCGGGCTCAACTACTACCGCGCGGCCGGCGTCGGCCCGTCGGGTGGTGACGGCGCGCCCGCGCGGAGCCTCGGCGGCGACGTCGCGCGTCTGATCGTGCGCGTGCCGACGCTTCGTGATCTGGGGCGAGCGGGACCAGGCGCTCCTCACCGGGAACCTCGACGGGCTCGAGCGCTTCGTTCCCGATCTGACGATCGAGCGGATCCCCGACGGCTCGCACTGGGTGGTGAACGAGCAACCCGAGCGCGTCAATCGGCTGATCCGCGATTTCCTCGGCGCACGCCGGCGAGCCGCGGCCGAAAGCTAGGGGCACGATGATCATCGGGGTCCCACGATGAGATCAAGCCGGGCGAGCAGCGCGTGGCGCTGACGCCGGCCGGCGCGCGAGCGCTGGTCGAGGCCGCGCACGGCGTGCTCGTCGAGCGCGGCGCCGGCGCCGGGAGCGGAATCCGCGACGAGGAGTACGCGGCGGTCGGCGCCGAGCTCGCCTCGGTCGACGACGTCTGGCGGCGCGCGGAGCTCGTGCTGAAGGTCAAGGAGCCGCTCACGCCCGAGGTCGCGCGGCTCCGCGCCGGGGCAGGTGCTGTTCACGTATCTGCACCTGGCGCCGGCGCCGGAGCTCACCCGCGGCTCTGCGCGACTCGGGCGCCATCGCGATCGCCTACGAGACCGTCCAGCGCGCCGACGGGAGCCTGCCGCTGCTCACGCCGATGAGCGAGGTGGCCGGGCGGCTTTCGGTTCAGGAAGGCGCCTACTATCTCGGCCGCGCCCACGGCGGCCGCGGCATCCTGCTGTCGGGCGTTCCCGGCGTGCCGCCGGGCAACGTCGTGATCCTCGGCGCGCGGCGCGGCCGGGCTCAACGCCGCCAAGACCGCCGTCGGCCTCGGCGCCGACGTCTCGATCCTCGACGTCAACCTCGACCGGCTCCGGCACGTCGACGATCTCTTCCGCGGCCAGGTCGTCACGCTGATGTCCGAACAGCTTCAACATCGAGCAGGCCGTCCCGGCGCGCCGATCTGCTCGATCGGCGCCGTGCTGCTCGCCGGGCGCGCGGGCTCCGGTCCTCGTCACCAAGGAGATGGTGTCGCAGATGAAGGACGGCTCGGTGATCGTGGACATCGCGGTGGATCAGGGCGGGTGCGTCGCGACCATCCATCCGACCACCTTGCTCGACCCCGTCTATCTCGTCGGCGGCGTCGTCCACTACGGCGTCGCCAACATGCCGGCGCTCGTCCCGCGCACGTCCACGCTTCGCGCTCACGAACGCCACGCTCCCGTACGTCGTCGAGCTGGCGACGCGCGGAGCCGGTGGCGCCGCGCGCGCCAATCCGTTCCCGGCCAAGCGGCATCAACGTCTGGCACGGCAAGATCGTGCATCCCGGCGTCGCCGAATCGGTCGGCGAGACGGCGACGCCACTCGCGGCGGTGCTCGGCTGAACACGCACGTCGGGACGTCCGGGTACAACTACCCGGAGTGGAGGGGGACCTTCTATCCCGAGAAGCTCCCGGCGTCGAAGATGCTCGCGTACTACGTGGAGCGCTTCACGACCGTCGAGATCAACGCGACGTTCTATCGCATGCCGAGCGCGAAGACCGTCGAAGGCTGGGCGCCGCCGCGCCGGCCGGGTTCACCTACGTGCTCAAGGCGCCCCAGCGCATCACGCACTTCGGCCGGCTCCTCGACGTCGACGAGCCCCTGCGCTACTTCTGCGATGCGGCCCGCACGCTCGGCGACCGGCTCGGGCCCCTGCTCTTCCAGCTCCCCCGAACTTCAAGAAGGCGGCCGATCGGCTCGGCAAGCTGCTCGCGATCATGCCCGACGGCTTCCGGGTGGCCTTCGAGTTCCGCCACGAGAGCTGGTTCGACGACGAGGTCTACGCGCTGCTGCGCTCGCGCAACGCCGCGCTCTGCATCGCCGACACCGAGGAGGGCACGACACCCGTCGTGGCGACGGCGGACTTCGGCTACCTCCGGCTCCGCGCGGTGGAGTACTCCGACGACGATCTGAAAACGCTGGATCGCGACGATCGATCAGGTCGGCGGCGGCTGGCGCGACGCCTACGTCTTCTTCAAGCACGAGGACTCCGGCTCCGGGCCGGCCCTGGCGCGGCGATTCCTGGCGCTCCGCGGCGTTCCGGCCCGAGCGGTTTCGTAGCGGACGTCACGGGAGGATCGAGCATGTCGATCACGTCTGCGCACCTTGGCCATCCTGCTCGCGCTCGTCGGAACCGCCTGGTCGCAGACGTCGCCGCCCGTCGGCGCCGTCCTGAAGCTGCTTGGTGCCGGCGGCTACGTCATCGTCGTTCCGTCACGGCGCCACGCATGCCGACCAGGCCGATACCGATCCGCTGAACCTCGACGACGTCGCCAAACAGCGCCAGCTGAACGACACGGGTCGCGCCGACGCGAAAGCGGTCGGCGAGGTGTTCAAGGCCGCCGCGATTCCGATCGGGAAGTCGTACTCCAGCCGCTTCCAGCGCGCCGTGGAGACCGCGCGGCTGATCGGCGGCAAGGAGCCCCAGACCACGCTCGACATCACCGAAGGCGGACTGGTGGTGAGCCCGAACGAGAACAACCGCCGCACGCAGGCGCTGCGCGCGCTCGTGGCGACGCCGCCGGATCCCGGCACGAACACGCTCATCGTCACCCACAAGCCGAACATCCTCGACGCGTTCGGGAAGGACTGGTTCGAGATCAAAGAGGGCGAGGCGTCGATCTTCAAGCCCGCGAGCGGAACGTACGTCATGGTCGCCCGCGTGCAGATCGCGCCAGTGGGCGACGGCATCGAAGTGACCACGCGGCGCGACTCTAGACGACGGATGCTAGCCGAGGGATCGCCGCAAGTCGTCGAGCGTTCCCAGGAAGCGCGTCGAGCACCGGCGTCTTCGGCTTGTCGCGCCGGAGCACGATCCCGATCTGGCGGAATAGCGGCGGCGTGAGCTTCACCGCGCTGAGCCGCCGCGCCCGAACGTCGGCCTTGGCCGCGAACCACGACGTCACCGAGAGCCCCAGCCCCGACTCCACGAGCTTCTTGATCGCCTCCGTGTTGCCGAGCTCCATCGGCAGCGCCGGCGCGGCGCCGCCCCGCTGGAACCAGGTGTCGATCAGGCGGCGCAAGGTCGCGCCCCGCTCGAACAGGATCATGGGCTCTCGTGCGAGCTCGGCCGCCGTCGCGCGGGCCCGCGGCCACCGGCGGCCGGGCGGCCCGATCGCGACCAGCTCGTCGCGGTGCAACGCCGCCACCACCAGCTCGCGCTCCCGCACCGGGAGGCTCACGATGCCGACATCGAGCTCGTTGGCTACGACGGCGCGCGTGATCTCCGGGGCGTTCCCGGTGACGACGACGAGCTCGGTCTGCGGGTAGCGCGCCCGGAACCGGCGCAAGGCGGACGGCAGCAGATAGATGCTGAACGACGCGCTCGTCCCGAGCCGGATGCGGCCGGCCACGATCCCTCGCATCTGGTGGACCAGCTCGAGGCCGCGCTCGAGCTCCTGCATCGCGCGGCCGGCGTGCGCCAGGAGGAGCTCACCGGCCTTGGTCGTGTAGGTCCGCTTGCCGACGCGCTCGAGCAGCGGCAGGCCGACCTCTTGCTCGAGCTGGCGGACCTGCATGCTCACGGCCGGCTGCGTGAGCCGGAGCTCGCGCGCCGCCCGGGAGAAGCTCCCGTGGCGCGCGACGGCGGCGAGCGTTTGCAGGTGCGCGAGCTGGACGTTCACGTCGGAGGTCTCAAAAATACCTGATCGTAATGATCAAGACAATTGATTTTACTGATACACGAAATCGCGGCATCATGCCACGCATGGATTCGAGCTTCTACGTTCTCGAAGTACTCGCGAAGGATCGCCTGGACCGCGCCCGGCTCGATGCGGGGCGCCGGAGGCTTCTTCGCCGCGCTGAAGTCCTGCCCGTCTCCGCGCACGCGTAGCGCCGCGCCGGCCGGCCGCGTCGAGATTCGCGCGGCCCGCGAGACGGACCTCACGCAGATCGCCGCGATCTGGAACTACGAGGTCCTGTGCACCGACGCGACCACGGACACCGAGCCGAGAGACCCGCTCGCCCAGCGCGAGTGGTTCGCGCGACACACCGAGCGCTACCCGGTCGTCGTGGCCACCGCCGCCTCGGACGACCCCGAGCGTGACGGCGACGTCGTCGCCTACGGCTCGCTGTCCCCGTACCGGCCCAAGCCGGCCTTCGCGCGAACGGTCGAGGATTCCGTCTACGTCGCGCGGGATCGCCGCGGGCTCGGGCTCGGCAGCCTGATCCTCGCCGAGCTGATCCGGCGCGCCCGGATGCTCGAGCACCACTCGATCGTGGCGCGGATCACCGCCAAGAACGCCGCGTCGCTGCGCCTGCACGCGCGTCACGGCTTCCGGCCGGTCGGCGTCGAGCGCGAGTCCGCGTTCAAGCTCGGACGCTGGCACGACGTCGCGATCGTGCAGCGACGTCTCGATTCACGCTGACCGAACGGCCGCGCCGAGCGCCGACCGAACCCCTTCACCCGAAACACAGGAGGACCGAGTCATGAAGCGAGAGCTCGATCACATCATGAAGATCACCGAGCGGCCGTCACCCGTCATGGTCAAGGGCGAGGGCTCGTGGCTCTGGGATCGCGACGGCAAGCGCTATCTCGACTTCGTCCAGGGCTGGGCGGTGAACAGCCTCGGTCACTCGCCGCGCGTGGTGCTCGACGCGCTGAGCGCGCAAGGATCCCGGCTGATCAACTGCAGCCCCGCGTACTACAACGAGCCGATGGCCAAGCTGGCCGGCCTCCTCGCCGGCGCGTCGGGCCTCGATCAGATCTTTCTCTGCAACAGCGGCGCCGAGGCGAACGAGGGCGCGATCAAGCTCGCGCGGAAGTGGGGCGGCCGCCATCGCGACGGCGCCTACGAGATCATCACGATGGTCGGCAGCTTTCACGGACGCACGCTCGCGACGATGGCCGCCTCGGGCAAGCCGGGCTGGGACGACATCTTCCCGCCGAAGGTCCACGGCTTTCGCGAAGGTCCCGCTGGGCGATCTCGGCGCCGTCGCCGCCGCCATCACGCCGCGCACGGTCGCGGTGATGCTGGAGCCGATCCAGGGTGAAGCCGGCGTCTTTCCGGCCGGCGACGACTATCTCCGCGCGCTCTCGGCCCTGACGAAGGAGCACGGCCTGCTGCTGATCCTCGACGAGATCCAGACCGGAGTGGGACGGACCGGCCGCTTCTTCGGCTACCAGCATGCCGGGGTCAGCCCGGACATCGTCACCGTCGGCAAGGGCATCGGCGGCGGCGTCCCGCTCGCCGCGCTCATCGCCTCCGGCCCGGTCAGCTGCTTCGAGTACGGCGATCAGGGCGGCACGTTCAACGGCAACCCGCTGATGGCCGCCGTCGGCTGCGCCGTCGTCGAGACGGTCGCGCAGCCGGAATTCCTCGAGTCGGTGGCCTCGAACGGCTCGTACCTGATGGCGCGCCTGCGCGCGCTTGCCGGCGAGCTGGGGCACGGCGAAGTCCGGGGCCGCGGGCTGCTCCAGGCCCTCGAGCTGAAGGGCCAGGACGCGAAGAAGGTCGCGGCCGCGGCACTCGACTACGGGCTGCTCGTCAACGCGCCGCGTCCGGACACGCTCCGCTTCATGCCGGCGCTGACGGTGACCCGCGACGAGATCGACGAGATGCTGGCGATCTTGACCGCGAGTCTCGGCGAGCGGCGCGGCTGAGGCGTCGCGACGACGAGATTCAGCGACTCGCCGGCGCGCGGTGCTCGAGCTTGCGCAGGGCCGCCGCGACGTCGATGCGCCCCTTCAGCACCGGCGCCAGCGGGTCGCCGAGCTTGTCGAAGCGCGCCGGGGCCGTCTTGATCGTGAAGCGCGCGGGATCGAGCCTGGCGGTGACTTCCTCCCAGCGCAGTGGACACGAGACCGGCGCGCCCGGCAGCGGGCGCGCCGAGAACGGCGCGACGACCGTCTGTCCCCGGCCGTTCTGGCCGAAGTCGATGTAGACCTTGCCGCCGCGCGAGCGCAGGGGCCGCGCGATCGTCGAGATCTCCGGCTCCGCCTCGACGCCCATCACCGCCAGGAGCCGCGCGAACGTGCGCGTGACCTCGTAGTCGTAGCCGGCGCCGAGCGGCAGCACGATGTGAAGCCCGGTCGCTCCGGACGTCTTCACGTAGCTCGGCAGCGCCAGGTCGTCCAGGATCGCGTGGAGCGCGCGCGCGACCTTGACCACATCCGTGAACGGCGCGCCCTTGGGATCGAGATCGAGCACGAGCCAATCCGGATGGTCGAGCGACGAGAGCCGCGAGCTCCAGAGGTGCAGCGGAATCGTCCCGAGGTTCACGACGTAGCGCAGGCTGTCCAGGTCGTCGACGACGAAGTAGTCGATGTCACGGTCCACGTCGTCGGCATGGATCCGCTCGGTCCGGACCCAATCCGGCGTCCACTCCGGCGCATCCTTCTGAAAAACGACTTCCCTTTGATCCCATCGGGATACCGCGTCAACACCAGCGGCCGATCCTTCAAATAAGGCAAGCAACCACGGCGCCACCACCTCGTAGTACCCAACCAGCTCCGCCTTGGTATACCCCTCCTCCGGCCAAAACACCTTCGCCGGATTCGTGATCGTCACCCGCCGCTCGTCCGCTCCGCTCGCTCCTCCGCTCATCGCTACGCCCGACGCGCCGCCGATCCGCACCCGCGCCTTCTGCGGCAAGTGATGAAGACCGTCCAGACGCTGTCGTGCGACCGCCGATGTCACCGCGTGGGTCGGGGGCGGAGGCGGGGGTGCAGGTCGGGCGGAGTGGGACCCCCTCGTCCCGCCCGCGGCTCGAAGAGCCGCGGAGACGCGGGCGAGCGGGTGACGCAGCCCGACCCGCACCCCCGCCTCCGCCCCCGACCACGCGCCACCACCGGCGTCTCGCGCACGCAATCTTCGGGGCGCTTATCGTCACGCAACCCGAGGAAGGACGGATGGCGAATACCGCCATCGCGCGTGAATTCGGAAAAGCGAACCTCGGCGACGAGCCGCGGCTCGACCCAGTGATGGTCACGCCCGGCGGGCGTGCCGCGCGCGAAGGGCGACGTCGGTCGCTCGAGCTGACGCAGCTTCCCGCTGATGTCCTTGAGCGTGCGCACGTCGAACCCCGTGCCGACCTTGGAGACATAGACGAGCTCGCCCCGGTCGTAGAGACCCAGGTGCAGCGCGCCGAAGTGAGCCCGTGTGCCCTGCGGCGCGGTGTAGCCGCCGATCACGAACTCCTGCCGGAGCTGACACTTGATCTTCAGCCAGTCCCGAGACCGCTGCGCGGCGTACGGGCTGTCGCGCTTCTTGGCCACGACGCCTTCCAACCCCTGCTCGCACGCCGCCGCGAGAAAATCCGCGCCGTGCTCGAGCACGTGATCGCCGAAGTAGACGACGCCGCGCGGCGGCACCAGGAGCTTCAGGCATTCCTTGCGCGCTTCGAGGGGAAGGCGCCGCAGATCGCGGCCGTCGAGCCCGAGCGCGTCGAAGAGGACGGCGCTCACCGGCACCTCGCCGCGCACGCGCTCGACGTCGGCGGGCCGCGTGAGGCCCATGCGCTCCTGGAGTCGCTGGAAGCTCGAGCGCCCGCGGTCGTCGAGCGCCACGATCTCACCGTCGAGCACGAAGCTCTTGAGCGGCAGCGCGCGCAGCGCCGCCGTCACCTCCGGGTAGCGCGTGGTGACGAGCTGGCCACTCCGCCCGCGGAGCTCGATCTCGTCGCCGGCGCGCGACGCGAGAACGCGTACGCCGTCGTACTTGATCTCGAAGAGCCACGCCGGATCCGACGGCGTCTCCTCGACAATCGTCGCGAGCATCAGCAGATCGCCGCTCGGCGCGATGTCCCCGCGCGGAGCCCCGAGCTCGGCCAGACGCCGCCGTAGCGCGTCGACCCGGCCGGTGCCGTCGCGCAGCTCCTCGATCGTGAGCCCCGACAGGACCGACTCGGGATAGCGCTCGGTCGGCTCCGTCTCGCCGACGTACTCGTCGGACTTCTTCAGGAGGAGCCAGTCGCGGCCCTTGCCGCTCATGCGCGCGAGCGTCCATCGTCCGCGCAGCTTGAAGCCGAACAGCTCGAACTCGAGCTTGCCCCGCTCGATCTGCTCGCGCGCCGGCTCGGGCTTCAGGAGCTGGAAGCGGCCGGCATCCCACACGATCGACGGGCCGGCGCCATAGTTACCCTCGGGAATGAGACCCTCGAAGTCGGCGTACTCGATGGGATGGTCTTCGACGTGCACGGCGAGACGCTTCTCGTGGGAACGCACCGACGGGCCCTTGGGCACGGCCCAGCTCTTCAGCACGCCGTCGATCTCGAGCCGCAGATCGTAGTGGAGCCTCCGCGCCGAGTGCTTGTGGACGACGAACCGGCTCCCGCCGGGCGGGCCCGGTCCGCCGAAGGGCTCGGGGGTCGCGGCTGGATCGCGCTTGCGCCGATACTCCTGCAGGTCGCGGCTAGCCACGCAGGACCAGCATGACGGAGAGCGAGGCCATGAGGTTGTCGGCCGCGTGCGCCGCCATCGACGGCAGCAAGCTCCCGGTCCGCTCGTACGACCACGCCCACAGGAGCCCGCTCCAGAAGACGGCCGCGAAGCCGAGGGCGCCGTAGCCGTGCGCGACCGCGAAGATGGCGGCGCTGAGGACGGCGGCCGGAACCAGGCCGAACCGCCGGCGCAAGGTCGCGAACAGAAGTCCCCGGAAGACGATCTCCTCGCAGATCGGCGTGAGAATGACCGTGTCGAAGATCGTCATGCCGACCACGGCCCGCGATCCCCACACCAGATCGCGATCGAACCACTCCGTCCAGTGCGCGGAGAGCCCGAACCAGCGCCCGGCCAGATCCACCGCGCCTTCACCGAGCTGGCCGAGCGCCAGCAAGGTGAGGATGACGAGCACGAGCCGGCGCGCGCCGTCCGACGTCGGCACGAGCCCGAAGCCCTCACGTAACGTTTGACCCGACGGTCGGATCAAGAAAAGCCAGGCGAGGAAGATGAGCGGCGCGAAGGACAGGTTCGTGGTCGCGCCGAGCAGCACGCGGAAATACGGTCGTTCGGGCACGAAGGACGACCCGAAGAGGAGCAGGGCGCTGATCGCCCCACCCCAGATGAGCACGCGGATTCCGTCGCGCCCGCGCCACGCGGGTGGCAGCACGACGACACTGATCCGATCGAACGCGCGGCGTCGCACGGCGACCCGAACCAGCAGCACCAGCGCGACCACGATGAGCACGACCTCGACGGCCAGGGTCGCGCGCGTGCGGGCGAGCAGGCGGGTGGAACGCGCCTCCTGGGCCGCCGTCGTCGCGGCCAGGAGCTCCCGGTCGCCGACGCGCACCGCCAGGCGGGTCGCGATCCGGTCTCTGAACCATCCGGGCTCGAGCACTTCGGCGAGCGCCTCGGAGATGCTCGGCACCACCTCGTCTGCGAGCTCGTCGTCGAGATACGCGGCGCCGACGAGAACCGCGAACGCCGGGAGCGGGTCGGGGCGGCGCTTCCATTCTTCCGTCCGTCGCTGCACGCTGTCCATGCGCCCCGATTCGCCCTCGAGGATCGCCAGGTGCAGATCGACGGTCGGATCGAATGACACGGCCGAGAGCTCCTCGTACCAGCGAATGCCTTCCTGGAGGTCCTCGGCCGGATCGGTCGACAGCACGTGATACACGCGCTGCTCCCACGATGGCGCGCGACCGACCGCTTCGTCGATGTCCATCGTGCGGCCGACGATCAGCGCGAGCGCGCGCTCGGGCTGGGACTCCCTCCACGCGCGATCCGGCGAACTGGATCGTCACCATCACGCCGATGAAGGTGAGGAGAACGAGCGCCGCGACAATCGTGACCAGTCCCACGAACAGCCGCCGTCCCGGCTCGGGAGCCCCGACATCTTGCCGCTCGACGGTGGACGGAACGCTATCCATGGGTGTGATCTGCCCTTCGCGCATCATAGGGATCATACGTGCTATCGTGCAAACCATGGCGCCGCACTCGATCGGCTCGGGAACAATCTCGTTCGGGCTCGTGTCGATTCCGATCCGGCTGTACACCGCGGCCTCGTCGGCGAACGTCGCGTTCAACATGCTGCACGCGAAGTGCGGCTCGCGGATCAAGCAGCAGACGTTCTGCCCGGTGTGCAACGAGGTCGTCGATCGCGCGTCGCTCGTTCGCGGTTACGAATTCTCCAAGGATCAGTACGTGCGGGTGGCCGACGACGAGCTGAAGGGGCTCGAGGGCGAGGCCTCGAAGATGATCGACATCGCGGAATTCGTGCCGCTCGAGTCCGTCGATCCGATCTACTTCGAGAAAACCTACTTCCTCGGGCCGGACAAGGGCGGCGACAAGGCGTACCGGCTCCTCGCCGATGCGATGACGAAGCAAAAGCGGGTCGCCCTGGCGAAGTTCGTCATGCGCGGCAAGGAGAGCCTCGTGCTCATCCGCCCGGCGCAGGGCGGTCTCATGCTCCACACGATGTACTTCGCCGACGAGGTGCGTGATTTCGGCGAGATCGACCGCGGGCAATCCGCGAAGATCAAGCCGGGCGAGCTCGACCTGGCCGGCCAGCTCATCGACGGGCTGTCGAACGACGAGTTCCACCCGGAGCAGTACGAGGACGAGTATCGCCACCGGGTGCTCGACCTGGTCAACCAGAAGGTCGAGGGCAAGGAAGTGACCGTCGCCGCGCCTGAAGCGCCGCGCGCCCAGGTGATCGACCTCATGGAGGCGCTCAAGGAAAGCCTGGCCAAGCGGGTCGCCTCGGGGGAGAAGAGGCCCCTGGCGAAGGCCAAGCGGACCGAGGAAGCCGCCGCCCCGCCCCCCAAAAGAGCAGCCGCGAAGAAGTAGCGTTCGGGGTCTCGGGCGTTAGAATGGGTTTGGGCCACCCATGCCCAGAATCACCCTCGAACCACGGTTCCAGGTCGAATACCTGTCGATCCTCGACAGTGACGGCAACCTCGACACCGCGCTCGAGCCCAAGCTCGCCGACACGGGATCTGAGGTCGCTCTATCGCTCCATGCTGCTCGGCCGCCGGCTGGACGAGCGAATGGTCCGATTGCAGCGTCAGGGACGCATCGGCACCTTCGCGCCGACGAAGGGCCAGGAGGCTGCCCAAGTCGGCAGCATCTACACCCTGCGGCCGACCGACTGGATGGTCCCCTCCTTCCGCGAGACGGCGGCGATGATCTGGCGGGGCTGGCCGATCGAGAAGCTCCTGCTCTTCTTCTCCGGCCATCTCGAGGGCGGTCAGCCGGCACCCGAGCAGCACGATCTGCCGATCACGATCCCGGTGGCCACCCAGCTCCCCACGCGGTCGGCCTCGCCTACGCCGCCCAGTACCGGGGTGACGACGTGGTGGTCATGGCGTACTTCGGCGACGGCGCGACCTCCGAGGGCGATTTCCACGAGGCGATGAACTTCGCCGGCGTCTGGCACGTTCCGGTGGTCTTCGTGTGCCAGAACAACCAGTGGGCCATCTCGGTGCCGCTGAAGAAGCAGACGCACTCCCGCACGATCGCCCAGAAGGCGCTCGCGTACGGATTGCCCGGCATCCAGGTGGACGGCAACGACGTCCTCGCGGTCTACGCCGCCACGCGCGAAGCGGTCGAGCGGGCCCGCGCCGGCGACGGCCCGACCCTGATCGAGTGCGTGACCTATCGGCTGGGCGTGCACACGACGGCGGACGATCCCACCAAGTACCGGAGCGACCTGGAAGTCGCGATGTGGGAGCAGAAGGATCCGCTCACGCGCTTCCGGGCCTATCTGGAGAAGCGCAATCTCCTGGAGGAAGGGCTCGAGCAGCGGGTGGACGACGAGATCGCCGAAGCGGTTCGGCGCTTCGAGGCGACGCCCCCGGCCGATCCCCTGGTGATGTTCGACCACGCGTACGCCGAGCTCCCGCCGGACGTCCAGGCCCAGCGCGACGCGATGGCCGCGAGCGAGCCGGCGACGCCGGCCCGTCCCGACGCGACACCACCGACCCAGCCCGGGGCCACGCCGATGCGGGGCCAGCGGCTGACGCGGCGCTGACGCCATGGCCAAGCTGAACATGGTCAAGGCGCTCAACCAGGCGCTCTTCCAGGAGATGGAGCGCGACGCCGACGTGCTCGTCCTGGGTGAGGACGTCGGCGTGGACGGCGGCGTCTTCCGGGTGACCGACGATCTGCAGCGGACGTACGGCTCCCAGCGCGTCATCGACAGCCCGCTCGCGGAAGCGGCGATCATCGGCACCGCGGTCGGGATGGCGCTCTACGGTCTCAAGCCGGTCTGCGAGATCCAGTTCTCGGGCTTCGCGTTCCAGTGCTTCCACCAGATCGAGAACCATTGCGCGCGCTACCGCATGCGCTCGCAGGGACGCTTCCACGTCCCGATGGTCATCCGCATGCCGTACGGCGGCGGCGTCCGCGCCCTCGAGCATCATTCGGAATCGGAGGAGCAGTTCTACGCGCACATTCCCGGCCTCAAGATGGTCATTCCGTCGGGCCCTCGAAACGCGCGCGCGCTGCTGGCCGCGGCCATCCGCGATCCCGATCCGGTGATCTTCTTCGAGGCGAAGTCGCTCTACCACGCCGCCAAGGAAGAGGTGCCCGACGAGAGCGAGGTCATCGCGATCGGGCGGGCGCAGGTGGCGCGCGAGGGCGACGCGCTCACCTTGATCGCCTACGGCGCGATGCTGCGGGTGGCGCTCGAAGCGGCCGACGTCCTGCGCGACGAGGACGGCGTCGCCGTCGAGGTGATCGATCTCCTCACGGTCTCGCCGCTCGATCGCGAGACGCTCGTCGCCTCGGTCAAGAAGACCGGCCGCGCGGTCGTCGTCCACGAAGCGCCGCGGAGCTTCGGGCCCGGCGCCGAGATCGCCGCCTCGATCATGGATGGCGCCTTCCTCTCGCTCGAGGCCCCGATCCGGCGCGTGACCGCGTACGACGTGCCCTTCGTCGGTTTCGCGCGCGAGAAGGCCAACGTCCCGGACGTGCCGCGCGTCGTCTCCGCCGTCCGCGAGACTCTCGCGTTCTGAGTGTGGTGATGGCAGTGTCGTCCGCAACCGGCGAACCAAGCTCGTAGCCATGCCCCGACCGTTCGTACTCCCAGACCTGGGCGAGGGACTCACCGAGGCCGAGATCCTGAAGGTTCTCGTCAACGAGGGCGATGTGCTCGCCGAAGACGCGCCGTTGCTCGAGGTCGAGACCGACAAGGCGACCGTCGAGATTCCGTCGCCGTTCGGCGGGCGCGTGGCTCGCATTCACGTTCGGCCTGGCCAGAGCGTCAAGGTTGGGGACGTGCTCGTCACGTTCGACGACGCGGCTCGGGTTCGGCGCCGGGGAGGGGGTGGCGCGGCCGGGCGGCCCGCCGGCTTCGGAACCCCACTCGCCGGCGAGCCGCCCGGCCGCGCCACCCTCCCCCGGCGGCAACCCGTTGCGGTCGCAGGAACGCGAGGGCCGTCGGGTGCTTCGACGAATGCTCCGTCCGATCGTGCTGGCGGGCGACCGGCGGCCAGTGTGACCGCGGCGGCGGCGGTTTCGGTGGGGCCGGTGGCGGCGACGCCGGCGACGCGGCGGCTGGCGCGGGAGCTTGGCGTGGATCTGCGCGTGGTGCGAGGGACCGGACCTGGTGGGCGCGTCACCGACGACGACGTGCGTGGGTTCGGCGGCGCGAGTCGAGCGAGCGCCCCGGCTCCGGCAGCCGGCGACGCGGCGGAGCGGGCGGCGGTGGCGAAGCCGCTGGCGGCGGTCGGCGTCGAGCCGCCGGCGCTGCCGCGGTTCGAGCAGTGGGGGCCGGTGGAGCGCCAGCCGCTGTCGCATCTGCGACGCACGATCGCCGAGCGCATGACGCTCTCGGCCACGCTCATTCCCCATGTGACGCACTTCGATCGCGCCGACATCACCGAGCTCGACGCGATCATCCGGCGCAACGTCGAGCCGGCGCGGGAACGCGGCCTCACGCTCACCCTGACGAGCTTTCTCCTCAAGGCCGCCGCGCTCGCCCTGCAGGAGCACCCGCAGTTCAACGCGAGCCTCGATCCGGCCGCGGGCGAGCTCATCGTCAAGCGCTACCATCATCTCGGGGTCGCGGTGGCGGCGCGCGCGGGGCTTGATCGTGCCGGTCATCCGCGACGTCGACCAGAAGCCGATCGTCGAGCTCCAGCGCGAGCTCGCCGAGCTCGCCCAGCGAGTGCGCGAGGGCAAGGCGACGCTCGAGGATCTGCGCGGCGGCACGTTCACGATCACGAATATCGGCGCGCTCGGTGGCACGGGAGCGATCCCGATCATCAACTATCCCGAAGTGGCTATTCTCGGCGTCGCCCGCGGGCGGCAAGAGCCGGTCGTGCACGAGGGCAAGATCGTGCCCCGCATGCTCCTGCCGATCTCGCTCACGTTCGACCATCGCGTGGCCGACGGCGCCGACGGGGCCCGTTTCGCCGCGGCGATCGTCCGGCGACTCGAGCGGCCCGAGCAGCTTTTGCTGGAATGGTAATTGGTGTGGCTTTGGCTTTAAAAGGAGGTTCTGATGCCCGACCATCGAGACACCTGGTCGAGCGGCGATGCGTATGAACCGTATGTGGGTCGCTGGAGCACTCTGGTTGCGCGTGAATTCCTGCGCTGGCTGGACGCGCCCGAGAACCTGCGCTGGCTCGACGTCGGATGCGGGACCGGCGCGCTGAGCGATGCCATCGTCGCGCGCTGCTTCCCCGATGCCGTCGTCGGCGTCGACCGTTCCGAGGAATATCTCGGCTATGCCCGCTCGCGCGTGACCGACCCGCGGGTCAGTTTCCGGCCCGGCGACGCGCAGGCGCTTCCGGTCAAGGACGCCGAGCACGACATCGTGGTCTCCGGGCTGATGCTGAACTTCGTGCCGGACCAGGCGCGCGCGATCGCGGAGATGAAGCGCGCGCTGTCGCCCGGCGGAACCGTGGCCGCGTACGTCTGGGACTACGCCGGCGAGATGCAGCTGATGCGACGCTTCTGGGACGCCGCGGTCGCGCTCGATCCGCCGGCGCTCGAGCTCGACGAGGGGCGTCGATTCCCGATCGCGCGGCCGGGACCGCTGGTCGAGCTCTTCGAGGCGGCCGGCCTCACGCAGGTGCGCGTCCTCGCGATCGACGTGCCCACGCTCTTCAAGGATTTCGACGACTACTGGAAGCCCTTCCTCGGCGGCCAGGCGCCCGGCGCCCGGCTACTGCATGTCGCTCACCGAGGAGCGGCGGACCGCGCTCCGCGAGCGCATCCGGTCGACGATGCCGGTCCAGCCGGACGGCAGCATTCATCTGATCGCCCGCGCCTGGGCGGTGCGCGGCCAGACCGATGCGCAGACCGAATAGCGCCGGACCGAATAGCAAAGGATCCAGGCCGTGGTGATGGGTGACCTCGTCGTCGAGGTGGACGTGGCGGTCGTGGGCGGTGGCCCCGGCGGCTACTCGGCGGCGTTCCGCTGCGCCGAGCTGGGGCTCGAGACCGTCGTCATCGACGCCGGCAAGCGGCTCGGCGGCGCCTGTCTCTTCGAGGGCTGCATCCCCTCGAAGGCGCTGCTTCACGTCGCCGCGCTGATCGAGGACGCCGAGCGGGCGCGCGAGCTCGGCGTCGATTTCGGCGAGCCGCGCGTGTCGCTCGATCCGCTGCGCAAATGGAAGAGTGAGCGCGTCATCGGCCGGCTCGCGCGCGGCCTCGCCTCGGTGGCGAAGGCCAGGAGCGTCGACGTGATCGGCGGGCGCGCGGTGTTCGAGAGCTCGCGCGAGCTCCGGGTCGAGGGCGACGAGCCGCAGAAGGTACGCTTCAAGCACGCGATCGTCGCGACGGGCTCGGCGCCGGCGCGGCTCCCCGGCCTGTCCGGTCGCCGGCGACCGGGTCATCGACTCGACCGGCGGCACTCGAGCTCGGCTGAGATACCCGAACGGCTCCTCGTGATCGGCGGCGGCTACATCGGTCTCGAGCTCGGCCAGGTCTACGCGGCGCTCGGGAGCCAGGTCACACTCGTCGAGATGACCGACGGACTCCTGCCGGGTGTGGACAGGGCACTCGTCCAGCCGCTCGCCCGCCGGTGCGAGAAGCTCTTCGCGAAGATCCCGCTCGGCACGAAGGTGACCTCGCTCTCGGAGAAAGGCTCGGCGGTCGAGGCGCGATTCGGCGCCGACGATGTCCAGACCTTCGATCGCGTGCTGGTCGCGGTCGGTCGCCGCCCGGCGAGCGCCGGGCTCGGCCTCGAGCACACACGCGCCGGCGTCGACGCGCGCGGCTTCGTCACGGTGGACGAGCGCTGCCGCACGGCCGACCCGGCGATCTACGCCGTCGGCGACGTCACCGGCGAGCCGATGCTGGCCCATCGCGCGATGCGCCAGGGCAAGGTCGCGGCGGAAGTGATCGCGGGCCGCCCGGCGGCGTTCGACAACGTCGTCGTGCCCGCGGTCGTGTTCACCGATCCCGAGGTCGCGTGGTGCGGGCTCACCGAGTCCAGGCGGCGCGCGACGGCCGCGCCGTGAAGATCGCGAAGCGCGAATGGGCGGCCTCGGGTCGCGCGCTGACACTCGGTCGCAGCGATGGCCTGACGAAGATCATCGCGGATGCGGACACCGGCCGGGTGCTCGGCGTCGGGATCGTGGGTCCGGGCGCGGGCGAGCTCATCGCCGAGGGCGCCCTGGCCGTCGAGACGGCGATGACGGTCGAAGATCTCGCGGTGACCATCCACACGCATCCGACCCTGTCGGAAACGCTGATGGAAGCCGCCGAGTCACTCCTGCAGCAGCCGCGCTGAGCCCCCGCCCCTACCCCGCGCGCTTCGCGCCGCTGGCGAACAGGTACGGCCCGTCGAAGTCGCCGATGTAGCTCGTGTGCGTGACGAGGCCCGTCTGCGGGCTCCATACGTGGAGCTGGCAGGCCGGCGGCTCCATGGTGAAGGCGAGCGGCTCGTCCTCGAGGTCGAGCGCGACCTGGTGCGCCGTGCTGGGCGCGGTCGTCGCGAGCGTGCCGCCCACGAGCGCCTGGATCGGACGATGCAGGTGGCCGCACACGATCCGCTGGACGTGCCGATGCCGGCGGACGACTTCGGCGAACTCGGCCGAGTTCGCGAGACCGTGGGCGTCCATCCGCGCGATCCCCGTCAGGAACGGCGGATGGTGCATGAAAATCACGGTCGGTCGCTCGGGCGCCTCCTCGAGGCGCGCCGCGAGCTAGCCCAGGCGCTCGGCGCAGAGCAGACCGCCGACCTGGCCGGGCACGAGCGTGTCGAGCGCGACGAGCCGCACCGGGTAGCCTTCGACGACGTACTGCATGAACCGGCCGCCGCGCGGCAGGTACGCGTGATCGGTGAACACGGCCGCGAGCGCGTCGCGATCGTCGTGGTTGCCCGGAATGAGGTAGACCGGCATCGGCAACGGCGCGAGCAGGTCGCGCAGCCGGCGGTACTCCTCTGGCCGTCCGCCATCGACGAGGTCACCGGTCGCCAGCACGAGATCGGGGCGCGGCCTCAGCGCCAGGAGATGGCTCACGGCGCGCGCCAGATAGGGCGCCGTGTCGAGGCGCCCGTAGGCGAGAACGCCCTCGGGCTTGATGTGCGTGTCGGTGATCTGAGCCATCAGCATGGTCGAGAGTATGGCCTACCTTTTGGCCGAGGGCCACGACGGCCGACCGGTAAATACCTGAGCCGGCGCGTGGCATCTACCCGGATTGTCCGGACCTCCGGCGCGGGGCTAGGCTTCTCGCATGGGACAGTCTCGCCGTCGAGACGCGTCGGTCGTCGTTCTGCGCTGACGTGCCGAGACAGCTCCGCGCCACCTATCGCGTCCAGCTCCACGCCGGCTTCGACTTCGCCGCGGCCGCGTCGATCACGGACTATCTGGCCGCCCTCGGCATCAGCCACCTCTACTGCTCCCCGTACCTGCAGGCCGCGAAGGGCAGCACGCACGGCTACGACATCGTCGATCCGCGCGCGGTGAACCGCGAGCTCGGCGGGGCGCCGGGACACGCGCGGCTCTCCGAAGCGCTGCGCGGCGTCGGGCTCGGACAGGTGCTCGACATCGTTCCCAATCACATGGCCATCAGCGGCCCCGACAATCCCTGGTGGTGGGACGTGCTCGAGAACGGCCCCGCGAGCCGCTACGCGTCGTACTTCGACGTCGATTGGGACCCGCCGGAGACGCGGCTTCGCAACGTCGTGCTCCTTCCGGTGCTCGCCGACCACTACGGTCGCGTGCTGGAGCGCGGCGATCTGCGCCTCGGCCGGGACGGCGTCGCGTTCACGATCCGGTATCAGGACCACGTGTTCCCGGTCTCGCCGCAGTCGCTCGACAGCCTGCTGGCGATCGCGGCCGAGCGGACGCGATCCGAGGCGCTGGCGTTCATCGCCGACGCGCTGAGCGAGCTCCCGTCGCCGACCGCGATCGATCACGCGAGCGTCGAGCGACGCCATCAGCACAAGACCGTCCTGTACGAGTCACTGGCGCGCCTCTTCGCCGAGGAGCCGCACACGGCCGCAGGCGGTCGACGCGGTGGTCGACGAGGTGAACGGCAGCGTCGACTCGCTGGACGCGCTGCTCGAGCGCCAGAACTTCCGGCTGGCGCACTGGCGGGCGGCCGCGCGCGATCTCGGCTACCGGCGCTTCTTCGACATCAACGGCCTGGTCGGGCTGCGCGTCGAGCACGACGCACGTCTTTCGGGACACGCACCGGCTGGTGCTGGCGTGGCTCGTGGACGGCACGCTCGATGGCGCTGCGCATCGATCACCCCGACGGCCTGCGCGATCCGGAGGCGTACTTCGATCGGCTGCGCGAGGCCGGCCCGGAGGCGTGGATCACCGTCGAGAAGATCCTCGCAGCCGGGCGAGGCGCTGCGCGACTCCTGGCCGGTCGATGGCACCACCGGCTACGACTTCTTGAATCGCGTCTCCGGGCTGTTCGTCGATCCGGAGGGCGAGAAGGCGCTGACCGAGCTCTACGCCGAATTCACCGGTGAATCGACCGACTGGGCCGAGGTGGCGCGCGCCAAGAAGCACCAGGTGATGCGCGAGATGATGGGCAGCGACCTGAACCGCCTGACCGCGCTGCTTCTCGAGGTGTGCGAGCGGCGACGACGCTACCGCGACTACACGCGCCACGAGCTGCACGAGGCCTTGCGCGACACGCTCGCGTGCTTTCCCGTCTATCGAACCTACGTGCGGCGCCGAGCCCGCCGCCGTCGACGAGGACGACGCGCGCCGGATCGTCGAGGCGACCGAGACCGCGCGCGCGCATCGCCCCGATCTCGACGGCGAGCTGTTCGAGTTCCTCCGCGACCTGCTGCGGCGACGCTGGTCGGCGACCGCGAGACCGAGCTCACGATGCGATTCCAGCAGCTCGCGAGCCCGGTCATGGCCAAGGGCGTGGAGGACACGGCGTTCTACAGCTTCAACCGGCTGGTGGCGCTGAACGAGGTCGGCGGTGATCCGTCCCGCTTCGGCGTCGGTGTCGAGGAGTTCCACCAGGCGTGCGCGGACACGCAGGGAGCTCTGGCCGCGAACGATGCTCGCCACCTCCACGCACGACACCAAGCGCAGCGAGGACGTGCGGGCGCGCCTCGACCTCCTGTCGGAGATCCCGGAGCGCTGGAGCCAGGCCGTCCGGCGCTGGGCGGCGCTGAACGAGCGGCATCACCGCGGTGAGTGGCCGGATCGAAACGCGGAGTACTTGTTCTACCAGACGCTGGTCGGCGCGTGGCCCATCGACCCGGATCGCGTGGTCGGGTACATGAAGAAGGCGTCGCGTGAGGCCAAGGCTCACACCTCCTGGACGAGCCCGAACGAGGCGTACGACACGGCGCTCGGGACCTTCATCGAGGCCGCGATGGCCGACCTCAGCTTCACCGTCGACGTGGAGGCGTTCGTCGCGCCGCTGATCGACCGCCGGCCGGGTCAACTCGCTCGCCCAGACTCTGCTGAAGCTCACGGCGCCGGGCATCCCCGACATCTATCAAGGCACCGAGCTGTGGGACCTGAGCCTCGTGGATCCGGACAACCGGAGACCCGTCGACTATGCGCTGCGACGTCGGCTGCTCGCCGCGCTCGATCGGGCAACGCCCAAGGAGATCATGGCGCGAAGCAACGAGGGCCTGCCGAAGCTCTGGCTGATCCGCCAGACCCTGCAGCTCCGCCGGCACCGGCCGGAGCTGTTCGGCGAGGATGGAACCTATCGGCCGCTCTCGGCGATCGGCGCGCGGTCGGGTCACGTCGTTGCGTTCGTTCGCGGCGACGCCGCGATCACCGTCGTCCCGCGGCTCGTGATGCGGCTCGAGGAAAACTGGATGAACACGACGCTCGAGCTGCCACCAGGCCGGTGGCGCAACGAGCTGACGGGTGACGTCGTGCAAGGCATCGTGCCGGTCGCCGAGCTCCTGGCGCAATTCCCCGTCGCGCTGCTCTCCCGCGCCGAGTCGAACGCCTGACGGCGAGTGCCCTAGCGCCTGCTCGCGCTTAGCGCACCGTTCGATCGCGCAGGCGAGCGCGTCGCCTCCACACGCGCGTCGTCTCCGCGAGCCTTCGGGAAGCCCGAAGAGCGTGAAGGCGCCGGCCACCACGCGACGCTATAGATCGCGCGCCCTGTGAAGGCCGCTTGAGTCCGGCGCAGCCCACACCGGCAGAGCACACCGAAGAGCGCACCGATCACCGTGGCCCGTGATCGCCCGTGTCGTATCTCTCGTCCCTTCGTGGGCCGCGGTAACCTTCTTCCATGTCGCGCGCGCGGATGAAACAACGGTGAGAGACGGATGAGAACTCCTATCCTAGGGTCGAGACCTGATGGCGTCCCGGTGGCCGATCCTCGCGCTCGTGACCGTCGCCCACGCGCTCGGCGCGCTCACCGCCCTGGCGGTGGCGCCGCTGGCGCCGTTTCTCCTGGAGTCGCTGGCGCTCTCGCGCGTGCAGGCTGGGCTCTTCCTGCCGGCCGTCTACCTGGGCGGCGTGCTGATGGCCCTTCCGGCGGGATGGTTCACCGATCGCCTGGGCGTGCGCTTCACGTTCGCGCTCGGTCAGCTCGTGGTCGGCTCGATGATCGCGCTCGCCGCGTGGAGCCCGGACTACGGCCTGCTCCTCGTCCTGCTCGTGCTCGGCGGGTTCGGCTTCAGCGTGCTGAACCCCGCGACCGGCCGGGCCGTGGTCGAGTGGTTTCCGCCGCGCGAGCGCGGGATCGCGATGGGCGTGAAGCAGACCGGCCTCACCCTGGGTGGACTGGCGGCGGCCCTGATCTTGCCCCTGATCGCGCGAGCGTGGAGCTGGCGACACGCGCTCGCCACGGCTGGGCTTCTCTCGCTCGCATCGGCGACGCTCGTCGCGATCTTCTACCGCTCGCAGCCGGCTCACCCGAGCGCCGCGCCGGTCGAGCGGGCGCGTCTCGCGGAGCTCGGCGAGTTTCTCCGGCGGCCCCCGGTGCTCGTCGTGTTCGGTTGCGGGCTGGCGCTCTCGATCGCCCAGTCCTCGCTGATGGCCTATCTCGTCCTCTACGCGAAGGACTCGTTCGACGTCTCCGCGGTGCGAGCGGCGCAGTTCCTCGCGATCGCCCAGATCGGCGGGACGGTCAGCCGCGTCCTGTGGGGTGTGGTGTCGGATCGCTCCTTCGGCGGCCGCCGACGTCCGGGCGTCGTCGCCAGCGCCGCGATCGGCGCCGCCGCGTACGCCACGCTCGCGCTCGGGAGCTCACTGCCGATGTGGCTCGTCTATCCGCTCGCCTTCGTCGCCGGCGCGGGCGCCTTCGGGTGGGTCGGGCTCTACTTCGCCCTCGTGGCCGAGATCGGCGGACCGCGCCACGCCGGTCTGCTCACCGGCGCGGCCACGGCCTGCTCGTGGAGCGGCACGCTCATCGGCCCGCCGATCTTCGGGCTCGTCCTCGAAGCGACGGGTGGCTACGCGGTGTCCTGGCTCATCCTGACGACAGTCGCGGTGGCCGTCTCCCTCACCCTTCCGCGCCTGTCGCCGCTGGTGCAGCGCGGCTGACGGCCGATATGGCAGACTAGGCGCGTGAGAACAATTCTCGTGACCGGCTTCGAGCCGTTCGGCGCTCACTCCGTCAACCCCACCGAAGGGCTCGCCAAGGCGATCGACGGGCGGCGCGTCGGCGACTTCTCCGTCATGGGCGTGGTGCTGCCGGTGCATCACGCCGACACGGCGAGCCGGCTCGGGCGCTCCTTGCCGAGACCAATCCCGAGGCGATCCTCCACCTCGGTCTCGCCGCCGGGCGCGCACGGGTGGCGCTCGAGCGGGTCGCCATCAACGCCATGGACTACGAGGTGCCGGACAACGCGGGCTATCGCGCGAGCGGCGAGCCGTGCATCCAGGGCGGGCCGACCGCGTATTTCTCCACGTTGCCGTTACCGACCATCGTGAAGGCGCTCGTCGACGAGGGCATTCCCGCCTACACGTCGAACACGGCCGGCACGTATCTCTGCAATCAGACCCTCTACTGGACGCTCCACGCGGTCCGCAACATGCCTCGCCCGCCACGGGTCGGCTTCATCCACTTCCCGCTGCTGCCGGCGATGGTCGCGGCCACGGGACTGGAGCAGGCGAGCATGGACTTTCCGCTCATGCTCCGGGCGGTCGAGACCGTGCTGGGTGTAATCGCCCACGGCGATGGCCAAGCCGGTCGGGCGTAAGGTCACCCAGTACCTCTACTTGACGACCACGGGACGACGCTCGGGCCGGCCGCGAGAGATCGAGATCTGGTTCACGCAACGTGGCGGCTGCTACTACCTGGTCGCCGAGCATCGCGAGCGGGCTCAGTGGGTGCGCAATCTCACCGTCACGCCGCGGGTCGGCGTGCGCGTCGGGCGCCGCTCGTTCGCGGCCCGAGCCCGGGTGGTCGATGCGAAGACCGAGCCCGAGCTGGCGCGAGCGGTGAGGAAGCTGTCGGAGAAGAAATACGGCTGGGGCAACGGCCTCGTCGTCGAGCTCGATCCCACGCGATGAACGTGAAGGCCCTGCTGTTCGACCTCGACGATACCTTGCTCGACTACTCGGGCGGCGCCGATCGCAGCTGGACGGAGGCGTGCGGCGCGTGCTGCACGCCCGAGGGACTCGACGCCGCCGTGCTCGTCGCGACGATCGCCGAGACGCGCCGATGGTTCTGGGACGACCCGGCGCGCCATCGTCGTGAGCGCGTGAACATGCTCGGGGCCTGGCAGCACATCGTCGAGTTCGCCCTCGAACGGCTCCGGCCGACCCGCTCCGGAGCTCGCGGCCGCGGTCGCGCGCGACTACGCGGCCCGACGACGGGCGGCGATGCGCCTGTTCCCCGACTCGCTCGCCTGCCTGACGGAGCTCCGCCGGCGCGGCATCCCGCTCGCGCTCGTGACGAACGGCGACGCCACTCAGCAGCGGGACAAGATCGAGCGACACGATCTCGCGCGCTTCTTCGACGCGATCCTGGTCGAGGGCGAGTTCGGCGTGGGAAGCCGGACGAGGCGGTGTACCGGCACGTGCTCAAGGCGCTCGGGATGACCCCGGACGAGGCGCTGATGGTCGGCGACCATCTCGAATGGGACGTGGGCGCGCCGCAGCGGCTCGGGCTCACCGGCGTCTGGATGGATCGCGGTGGCGTCGGCCTACCGCACGGCAGCGCCGTGCAGCCGCACCGGATCATCCGCTCGCTCGACGAGCTGACGACGTCCGGCGGCTGAGCGCGAAGCTAGCGGCGGCCGTGAAGGATGTCGCACCAGCGCCTGTTGTCGTCGCCGCCCGCCTCGGCGCTTCCCGAGAGGTACGCGGAGGCGGTCACCACTTCGTCGTCGGCGCCATCTCGGGCCGGCGAGTGGGATTCGCACCAGCGCACGTCGAGAATCTCCTGGCTGGGGTCGGCATCGGGCTCACAACCGGGACAGTAGGCGCGGGCGACACACGGGGTGTCCGGGAGGTAGTCCGTCACCGGCTTATGGCGAGAATCTGCATCGCCAATCCTTTCTCATAATAGAGTAGCCAGCAGCTCTTACCTGCAAGAATTAAACCGCCGGGCGTCGCGCGGGACCAAAGTCGAGGAACGTTGTCAGGCGAATCATTTCAAGCTGATGCACCAGGGCAGAAACGTCCTGGAAAATCCCTGACCGCAATGAAGGCCTTACATAGTGAGGCCAAATCGAGCTTTCCGAGCCCCGGCCATGTCGGAAATGTCAGCAGGCCTGAGACTGGCTGACATTGAGTGGCTTCCGCAGCGACCTTTAACGTAGACTCCTCCTGGCGACGCCTTCACGATGCCTTCTAAGGATTCGACGTCCGGGGACCGCTTCGTAATCCAGGGCGGCTACCCTCTCGGGGGCGACGTCATCCCGAGCGGGAACAAGAACGAGGCCCTCCCACTCCTCGCCGCGGCACTGCTCGCCTCTGGACCAGTGGTGATCGAAAACGTGCCGCACATCCGCGACGTCACGACTCTGATCGAGCTGGTTCGGGCTCTCGGCGTTTCGGTGGACTGGTCGGAGGAGCACTCGGTCACGATCGACGCCAGAGGCCTCCGTGAGTCACGGCCCGACTCGGATCTGGCCGCCGAGATCCGGGCGTCCTTTCTCTGGCGGCGCCCCTGCTGGCCCGGACGGGTCTCGCCGTCCTGCCCCGGCCGGGCGGCGACAAGATCGGGCGCCGCCGGCTCGACACCCACCTGCTGGCGCTTCGCGAGCTCGGGGCCCGGATCAACCTGGACGACGCGTACTACCGCCTCGAGCTCGCCGGCCGATTCCGCGGGGCTGAAGTGTTCCTCGACGAGGCCAGCGTGACCGGCACGGAGACCGCGGTCATGGCCGCCGCGATGGCCGACGGGACCACCCGGCTCCTGAACGCGGCCTCGGAGCCGCACGTGCAGGGGCTCTGCCATGCCCTGAACGCGATGGGCGCCCGCATCCGTGGCATCGGGAGCAACGTGCTCGAGATCGACGGCGTGCGCGAGCTCCGGCCGGCGCGCCATCGAGTCGGCCCGGATCACATCGAGATCGGCTCCTTCGTCGCGGTGGCCGCGATGACCGGCGGCGCGCTGCGCGTGCGCGAGGTGGCGCCCGATCACCTCCGGATGATCCGCCTGGTGTTCGCGCGGCTCGGAGTGGAGACCCACATCGACGGTGAGAGCCTGCAGGTGCCCGCGTCGCAGAAGCGGACGATCGTGTCCGACGTCGACGGCGGCATCGCGAAGGTCGACGACGCGCCGTGGCCGGGCTTTCCGGCCGACCTCACGCCCCTGGCGCTCGTGCTCGCGACGCAGTGCGAGGGCACCGTGCTGATCCACGAGAAGCTCTTCGAGAGTCGGCTGTTCTTCGTCGACAGCCTGATCGCGATGGGCGCCCGATATCCTATTGAGCGATCCGCACCGCGCGCTCGTGATCGGCCCGAGCCGCCTGCACGGCGCGACGATCGTCTCGCCCGACATCCGCGCCGGCATGGCCCTGATCGCCGCCGCGCTCGCGGCGCAGGGTCGATCGGTCATTCGCAACGTCCAGCAGGTGGATCGCGGCTACGAGCGGATCGACGAGCGCTTGACGGCGCTCGGCGCGCGCATCACGCGCGAGTAGCACCACCCCTTCACCCGAAGCTGACAAGGAGGCCATGCATGCATGGCAATCGAATTCGTGGACTATGCGCCGGCGTGATCGTCGGCGTGCTCGCGCTCGCCGTCGTCGCCACGCCGCCGGCCGGCGCCGACGAGACGTGCAACTCACCCTACATGGGCAACCTGATCAAGGGACAGGAAGACTACCTCTACGTGTGGGCGCTCGGCGTGAAGGGCATGGGAGACGGCTCCGACAAGCTCGTCACGCTCGACGTGAACCCCGCGTCGAGTCGCTACGGCAAGGTGATCCACAAGATCTCGGTGCGGGGGCAGGGCGAAGCGCACCACATGGGCTTCACCGACGACCGGCGCTTTCTCTGGGCCGGCGGCCTGGACAGCAGCCGCATCTCGATCTTCGACGTCGGCACCGATCCGGCCAAGCCCAAGCTCGTGCGGACGATCTCGGACATGCCCACCAAGACCGGGTACGTCGGCCCGCACACCTTCTACGCGATGCCCGGCCGCATGATCGTCCAGGGTCTGTCGAACAACAAGGACGGCGGCGGCGTGACGGGCATGGCGCTCTACAGCAACAAGGGCGAGCTGGTCGCCACCTATCCCATGCCGACGACCGACGGCGGTGACGGCTACGGCTACGACGTCGCGATCAACCCGCAGAAGAACGTCATGCTGACCTCGAGCTTCACCGGGCGCACGAACTACATGCGCGCGCTCGGCGATCTGGTGAAGGACGGCGAGGCGATGAAGAAGTTCGGCAACACGATGGTGGTCTGGGATCTCAAAGCGATGAAGGCGAAGAAGGTCCTGAGTGTCCCCGGCGCCCCGCTGGAGATTCGCTGGTCGCTCAAGGACGGCGACAGCTGGGCGATCACCGCCTCCGCCCTCACCTCGAAGCTCTGGCTCATCAAGCCCGACGCCTCGGGTGATTGGCAGGCCAAGGAGGTCGCCATCATCGGGGATCCGACGAAGATCCCGCTGCCGGTCGACATCAGCATCAACAAGGACGGGACCGGGCTCTGGGTCAACACGTTCATGGACGGCAAGACCCGCTACTTCGACCTGTCGAACCCGGAGCAGCCGAAGCAGACGTACGAGAAGGTCACCGGCAAGCAGGTCAACATGATCTCGCAGAGCTGGGATGGCACGCGCGTCTACATCGCCTCCTCGCTGCTCGCCAACTGGGACAAGGGCGGCGCGGACGACGAGCAGTTCGTGCGCGGCTTCTCCTGGGACGGCAAGGAGCTCAAGCCGGCCTTCGAGGTCGACTTCTACAAGGAGAAGCTCGGCCGCGCGCACCACATGAAGCTCGGCTCGAAGGCCATGAAGGCCGCGTATGGGCTCGAGCGTACCGCCACGCTTCGCTGATTCACGCCTCGCGGTGATCCTCGCGGCGGTGGTCGCCGCCGCGGGGATCGTCGTCGCGTCGGGGATCGTCGTGGACGCGCACGAGCCCGACGTGCCGGGCGCGGTCACGATGGACTTCGTGCCGCCGCCGGCCGGCAGCTACGCGCTGCCCGCGATCATGCGGGCGCCGGATGGTCCGGTGCTCGATCCGGACGGCCGCCGGCTCCCGCTGTCGCGCTTCACCGCGGGAAAGATCACGCTCCTCGGATTCATCTACACCTCGTGCGCCGACGCGCGCGGCTGTCCCCTCGCCTATCAGGTATTTCACACCGTGCGGCATCGCGTGTCCGAGGATGCCGAGCTGCGCGATCGCGTACGCCTGGTCTCGCTCAGCTTCGATCCGGCGCGAGACACGCCGGACGTGATGCGCCGCTACGCGGCGGGAGCCCCGCCGAACGGCGTCGAGTGGGCGTTTCTCACGACCGAGCGGCCGCGAACCCTGGTGCCGCTGCTCGACGGCTTCGGCCAGGACGTACGCGTCGAGATCGACGCGCAGGGGCGGCCGGCCGGGCCGCTCGCGCACGTCCTCAAGGTGTTCCTGCTCGACGAGCACGCGGTCGTCCGCGAGATCTATACGACCGCGTACCTCTTTCCTGAGGTGATCATGAACGACATCAAGACGATTCAGCTCGAGGACCGGCTGCCGCGCAAGGTCGTCCGGTGAGCCCGGCGGCGCGCGCGCCCAAGGCGTCGGCGCTCGTCACGACCGAGTGGCTCGCCCAGAATCTCGGCAAGCGCGACGTCCGGGTGCTCGATGGCTCCTGGCACATGCCGCAGCTCAAGCGTGACGCGCGGGCCGAGTTCGCTCAGGCGCACATCCCGGGCTCGGTGTTCTTCGACATCGACGCGATCGCCGACCACGGGACGACCTTGCCGCACATGCTGCCGCGCGCCGCGGACTTCGCCGCGAGCGTCGGACGACTGGGGATCGGCAGCCGTGACCGCGTGATCGTCTACGACACGCGGGGCGTGACGAGCGCCGCGCGCGTCTGGTGGACCTTTCGCGTGTTCGGTCACGACAAGGTCTTCGTGCTCGACGGCGGCCTCCCGCGGTGGCGGGCCGAGGGCCGTGCCGTGCAATCCGGCACGCCGGCGCCGAAGCCGCGCCGCTTCACCGCGCGCCTGCGGCGAAGCCTCGTCCGCGACCTCGCGGGCATGCGCCAGAACCTCACGACGCGCAAGGCGCAGGTGCTCGACGCCCGGTCGCGCGGCCGCTTCGCCGGCACGGATCCCGAGCCGCGTGCGGGTCTCCGGGGTGGCCACATCCCCGGGAGCCTCAACCTTCCCTACGACGAGCTCTACCAGAAGGACGGCACCTTCTTGCCGGCCGACGATATCCGGCGCAAGCTCGAGGGAGCGGGAATCAATCTCGCCAAGCCCGTCGTCACGTCGTGCGGGTCCGGGGTGACCGCCTCCGTGCTGGCGCTCGGCTTCCACGTGATCGGGCGAGCGGACGTCGCGGTCTACGATGGCTCCTGGACCGAGTGGGGCGGGCGGGACGACACGCCGATCGAGAAATAGGAGATGCTGCAATGCCGCTGAAGCTGTCCGACGATCTCAAGGCGCTCGTGCGCGGCGCGAACTTCGCTCATCTCGCGACCTTGATGGCCGACGGGTCGCCGCAAGTCGCGCCGGTCTGGGTCGATCTCGACGGGGATTTCATCCTCGTCAGCACCGGCGAAGGGTCGCTGAAGGCGAAGAACACCCGGCGCGACGCGCGCGTCGGCCTCTCGATCATCGGCATGGACAATCCGTATCGAGAGGCGCAGATCCGCAGGACGAATCGTCGAGCGCCGCCCCGACGCCGACTTCAAGACGATGGACCGGATCTCGCGGAAGTACACGGGCAAGCCGTTTCCGTTCCGCGACAACCCCGCGCAGCGGGTCGTCCTCGCGATCGAGGTGGAGCGGGCGCGCTACGCCGTTCTGCCCTTCGTCCACGCTCCGGCGTAGCGGCGCCGGCGCCCGGATCAGGGCTCGGCCGGACCCACGCCCTTGAACACGAACTTCTGGGCCCGCTTGCCCGAGTCGACTTCCGCCGTGTAGACGTTGCCCTTCGAGTCGACCGCCAGGTTGTGCACCCAGTGGAGCTGACCGGCCTGCCGCCCGTTGCGGCCGAACTTGCCGACGATCTGGCCGTTGTCGCGCAGCAAGGTCCAGATGTGGTTGTTCTCGCCGTCGGCGTTGTAGAGCCAGGTCTGCGGCGCGTCGTGCGAGACGTCGAGGTCCCAGACCGAGCCGTTGCCGCGCGTCGCCGGCGCGACGATGAACTCCTTCACGAACGTGCCGTCCTTCTTGAAGACCTGGATGCGGTTGTTCATCCGGTCGCACACGTAGAGCAGCCCGTCCTTCGCCAGGCGCGCGCAGTGCACCGGATTGCCGAACGACTTCACGCTCGGATCGCCGGGCGGCCGGCCGTTCGCGCCCCAGTGCCGCTTGTAGGCGCCGGTCTGCGCGTCGAAGACGATCACGCGGTGGTTCTTGTACCCGTCGGCGATGAACAGCTCGTTCGTCGCCGGGTCGACGTTCATGTTCGCGGGCCGGCCGAGGTGCGTGGTGTCGCTGTCGCCGCCGGTCTGGTCGGCCTTGCCGATCTGGAGGAGAAATTTCCCGTCGCGGGTGAACTTGAGCACCTGATGATCCTTCGCGTCGTTGCCGCCGATCCACACGTTGTCCTGATAGTCGACGAAGATCCCGTGCTCGTTCAGGGGCCACTCGTAGCCGGCACCGGGGCCGCCCCACGAGCGCACCAGCGCCCCGTCGCCGTCGAACTCGAGGACGGGCGGCGCCGGCGCGCAGCAGAGCGAGCGCGGCGGATTCAACGTGGCGCCGCGCTCGTCCTCGGTCAGGGTTCGCGGCCGCTGGATGACCCAGACGTGGTCGTGGCGATCCACCGCGACGCCGGCGGCCTGACCCATGAGCCAGTTGTTCGGCAAGGGCTTGGGCCACCACGGATCGACCTGGAACTTCGGCGCCTGCCCCTCGCCCGGCCGCTGGGCCGTGACGGTGCTCGTGAAGACGACGGCGTGAGCGCGATCAGCGATGCCAGCGCGAGCGAGCCGGTCACGAGCCAGAGACGACGGGTCATGCGGTGGTCTCCTCGAGCCCGAAGACCTTGGCCAGGAGCTCGTAGGACCGGCGCCGGGCCTTCGGATCGTGGGTGATCGTGACGACGATCAGCTCGTCGGCCTCGTAGTCGGCGGCGAGCGCCTCGAGCCGCTCGCGCACCTGCTCGGGAGTGCCGGCCACCGTGCGCTGCTGCGCGTGGTGGAGGATGGCGAGCTCGCGCTCCGAGTACGGATACGTCTCCGGCCTCCTCGATCGACGGATAGCGGCCGGCGCGCCCGGTGTAGAGACGCACGATGAAGAGCTGGCGGCTCTTCGCCAGCCGCTGGGCTTCGGCCTCGGTGTCGGCGCAGACCGACGAACACCGCGGCGCTCGCTCGCGGCGCGTCGAGCCACTGGGACGGCTTGAACTGCCGCCGATAGGCGCGGGTGACCTCGGCGCCGCCATCCTGGTTGATGAAGTGCGCGAACGAGAAGCCGGTGCCGAAGTGCGCCGCGATCGCGGCGCTGGCGTCGCTCGAGCCGAGGAGCCACATTTCCGGCGCCGTCGGACCGGTCGGCATCGCGAGGACCTGAGAAAATGCGTGGCCCGGCGGCAGCGCGCCGTGGAGGAAGCCGACCAGGTCAGCGACCTGCTGCGGGAAGTATTCGGGGCTCCCGTCGTCGCGCAGCGCGCGCGCCGTCAGCTGATCGCTGCCCGGCGCCCGACCGATGCCGAGATCGATCCGCCCGGGAAAGAGCGTCTCGAGCACGCGGAAGCTCTCGGCGACCTTCAGCGAGCTGTAGTGCTGGAGCATGACGCCGCCGGAGCCGACCCGGATCCGCGCGGTACGCGCGGCGACCTGGCCGATCAGCACCTCGGGGCTCGAGCCGGCCAGCCCCGGCGTCGAGTGGTGCTCGGCGAGCCAGTAGCGGTGGTAGCCGAGGCGGTCGCACAGCTCCGCGAGCTCGAGCGTTTCGTGGATGGCGTCGGACACGACACCGCCGCTGCGCACGGGCGATTGGTCGAGTACACCCAGCCGGAGCATCTAGTTGATCCGCTTCTCGCGGCCCTTCCACTCTTTCTCGCGAAGGACGAACTTCTGGACCTTGCCGGTCGACGTCTTCGGCAGATCGCCGAACTCCACCGCCGCCGGGCACTGAAGTGCGCGATGTGCTGGCGGCAGAACTCGATGATCTCCGGCTCGGTGGCCTTCTGCCCGGGCTTGAGCGTGACGAACGCCTTCGGCCGCTCGCCCCACTTGTCGTCGGGCACCGCGACCACCGCGCACTCGAGCACGGCCGGGTGCCGCGCCACGCACTGCTCGACCTCGATCGTCGAGATGTTCTCGCCGCCCGAGATGATGATGTCCTTCTTCCGGTCGCGCAGCTCGACGTACCCGTCGGGATGCCACACCGCGATGTCACCGGAGTGGAACCACCCGCCGCGGAACGCCTCCGCCGTGGCTTCGGGTTGACGAAAATAGCCCATCGCCGCGTTGTTGCCGCGCATGATGACCTCGCCGAGCGTCTCGGCATCGCGCGGCACATCGCGCATCTCGCTGTCGACCACGCGCACGAGATCGAAGATCGCGTAGCCCTGGCCCTGACGCGCGGCCAGCCGCGACTGCTGGTCGAGCGGCAGCGCGTCCCACTCCTCGTGCCACGCGCACACCGTGTGCGGTCCGTACGTCTCGGTGAGCCCGTAGACGTGCACGGGGCGGAAGCCGAGCTCCTTGAGCCGGCCGAGCAAGGTCGGCGAGGGCGGCGCGCCCGCCACGCAGACGGTGACGGGGCGCTCGAGCTTGTGGGCCTTCGGATCGTTGACGACGCCGATGTGGACGGTCGGCGCGCCGTTGTAGTGGGTGACGCCTTCCTTGTCGATCATCTCCCAGATGCGCGAGGGCTCGACCCGTCGCAGGCAGATGTGCGTGCCGCCGACGGCCGTCACGCCCCACGTGAAGCACCAGCCGTTGCAGTGGAACATGGGCAAGGTCCACAGGTACCGCGCGTCGAAGCCCATCTGCGATTCGAGCACCTCGCCGAGCGCGTTGACCCAGGCGCCGCGGTGCGAATACATGACGCCCTTGGGCCGGCCCGTCGTGCCCGAGGTGTAGTTGATCGCCAGCATCTCTTCTTCGTCCTTCAGCCAGCTCTCGACCGGCGCCGGCGAGCCGCCGGCGAGGAGATCCTCGTACGGATCGCCCGGCGCGCCGGTGTCGTCCACGCGCACGACGCGCAGGCCGGACAGCGGCAGCGGCTTCACGAGCGGCTCGAGCTCCGCATCGACGAAGAGAAACCTGGCGCCGGAGTGCTCGAGGATGTAGCCGATCTCGTCCGAGCTGAGCCGCGTGTTGATCGCGACGAGCACGCCGCCCGCGGCCGGCACGCCGTAGTGCGCTTCGAGCATCGGCGGGATGTTCGGACACAGGAAGGCCACGCGGTCGTGCTTCTCGAGGCCGGCCGCGCGCAACGCCGAGGCCAGCCGATTCACACGCTCCTCGAGCTGCCGGTAGGTGTAGCGGCGCGCGCCGTGCACGACCGCGGTCTTGTCGGGAAACACGTACGCGCTTCGCGTGAGGAAGCTCAGCGGCGACAGCTCGGTGCGATACACGTGGCGAAACTCGCTCATTGACGCTCCTTGGAACGGGTTGGCGCAAGTTTACCCCATGAGCACTTGCGCCGGGCGGGCGCGCCGCTTACGCTCCCTGGCGATTCGCCCATCGACAGAGGAGGAGCGCATGAACGACGTCTCGCGGCGGCATTGGCTTGGATCGGCGGCAACCCTCGGTGTCGCGGCCGCGCTGGCGGGCTCGGCGACGGCGCAGGGCCGTCCCTCGGCCGACGATCTGATCCGCACCGTGAAGGGCGCCAGGATGTTCGACCTCTCCTTCACGTGGAACGAGCAGTCGCCGGTCCTCAACCTCAACCCGCCCTACTCGTTCGCGCTCAACCGCACGCACAAGATGACGTACGAGATCTTCGGCCAGGCGCCGGGCAGCCAGGTGTCCTGGGCGTCGGACATCATGTACTTCAGCGGCCAGCACGGCGCGCCGACGATCGACGCGATCGGCCACATCGGGCGGAACCTGAAGCTCCACGGCGGCGTCGACGCGGTCGCCGCGACGTCCACGCCGGCCGGCATCGGCGCGAATCTCGGGATCGAACACTTCCCCGCCGATCTCATGGTGAACCGCGTGGTCCTCCTCGACGTCGCGCGGCAGATGGCGAGCGGCCGCCCCGACCCCCTGGCGCCCGGCTTCGAGATCACCGGCGCGCACCTCGAGCAGACGGCGAAGGCGCAGGGTGTCGAGGTGCGCAAGGGCGATTCGGTGATGATCCGCACGGGCTGGGGCCAGTACTTCGCCAAGGACAACGCGAAGTATCTGGGTGAGCAGTCGCCCGGCCCGGGTCAGGACGGGGCGCGCTGGATCATCGACAAGGGCGTGCGGCTCGCGGGCGACGACACCGCGACGTTCGAGAAGCGCCCGGCCGCCTACGGCAAGGAGCTCTTCAGCGTCCACATGATGCTGCTGGCCGACAGCGGCATCTACATCGTGGAGAACTGCAATCTCGAAGCGCTGGCCGACGCGAAGGCGTACGTCGCGCTGCTGATCCTGACGCCGTTGAGGATCCAGGGCGCCACCGGCTCGCCGCTGCGGGCGATCGCGCTGGCGCCCTGAGTCGCTATCTCGGCTGCGAGGTCAGGCGCAATGTGGGACCTCGTCGTGCGCGGGATGGATCATCCCGTAGAGCCCGGCCACCTTGCGGTCCGGGTCGGCGATGATCGGGAAGTTGGGCGCGATGCCCCTGCGTCTCCCGGATGTCGGCCGCCCAGCTCTGGTGCGACCCGACCGTGATCGATCGAGAGCCCGATCGCCTTGACGCCCGCGCCGGTCGAACTCCGGCTTGATCCGCGCCACGTACCCGAGCTCGGTGGTGCACACCGGCGTGAAGTCGCGTGGGTGCGAGAACAGAATCGCCCAGCCGTTGCCGATCCACTCGTGAAAGCTGATCGGTCCTTCGGTCGTGACGGCGGTGAAATCGGGAGCGGTATCTCCGAGCTGCAAGCTCATGCGCGGTCTCCTGCCCGGGTCGCCACGCGGACGATGTAGTCCGCGAACGGCGGAAACGGGTCGAACCCGAGCACCGCCGGGGCGTTGGCGACGAAGTTCGACGTGGCATTCACGTCGTAGAAATAGACGCGGCCGTCCTCGCGCCCGACGAGGTATTCGATTCCGCCGACGTCGATCGACGCCCCGCGCGCGAGGGCTCGGGCCTGGTCGACCACGGCCGCCGGGGCGTCATAGCGCGTCACCTGGAGCCCCGGCTTGGCCTCGACAGGGCACGCGCCGAGATCGGCGCTCGGCGCGGCATCGGGCACCCGACAGATATCGGCCGGGCAGAGATTGAAGTCGGATGCCGGGCGGACGATCCGGATCGCGTACAGATACCGGTCGTCCAGCACCTCGACCCGAACGATCGCACCGTCCTGGGACTCGATGAACTCCTGCACCAGCGCCGTTCCATCCGGGCCGAAGTCGAGCGCGGACGCCCTCGACTCGAGGTCCGCGCGTGTTTCGAATCGCTCGATGAGCGCGCCCGAGCCGCCGATGTTCGGCTTGACGAGGAGCGGGAATCGAAGCTCGGCGCTCGCCTTCAAGACCTGGTCGCGGTGGTTCACGACGACCGTCCGCGGATAGTTGATGCCCAGACGCTCGAAGAGGCCGAGCTGGAGCGCCTTGGATTTCTCGAAGCGATAGGCGCGAACCGGATTGATGACCGGCACCCCGAGCGACTCCCAGTGCGCGAGCAGCGCCTCGGCGTAGAAGAGGACGCCGCCGTGGCCGCGCCGGTGCGACGAGGGACTCGTGCGATTGACGATGACCGAATAGCGCGGGACCCGATCGCGCGGGTCGAAGCCGTGGTTCGAGTGGTCGATCTTCTCGAACGGCAGCCGCCGATGCTCGAGCTCGGCGATGAGCCTGGCCGACCACTCCGGATGCTCGTCGAGGATGCCGATGGGCGCGGACAGTCGAACGTTCACTGAGCGACCTCCATGGCAATACGGTTGTCGTCGAACCACTGGAGCCGGTCGCGGAGCGCGACCACGTCGCCGATCACGATCACGACCGGGGGCTCGAGCCGAGCTCTGGCGGCGCGGGCGGCGATATCCCTGAGCGTGCCCGTGACCGTCTCCTGGGCGCTCGTGGTCCCCCAGCGCACCAGCGCGACCGGCGTCGTCGCGGGGCGTCCGTGCGCGATCAGCTCGCGCGTGATCCGGGAAGGCTCTCCAGCCCCATCAAGACCACCAGCGTGTCGGCCGAGCGTGCGAGCCGCGCCCAGTCGACCTTCGACTCGCGTCCTGACGCGCTCGCGTGGCCCGTGACCACCGTGAACGAGGACGCGACGCCGCGATGGGTGACGGGAATTCCGGCGTACGCCGGCACGGCGACCGCCGAGCTGACGCCGGGGACGACCTCGAACGGGATCCGCGCGCGCGCCAGGGCCTCGGCCTCTTCGCCGCCGCGCCCGAACACGAACGGGTCGCCCCCTTGAGCCGCACGACCCGCCGGCCGCGCCGCGCGTGCAGGATCAGGAGCGCGTTGATCCGCTCCTGCGGCAACGCGTGGTTGCCGGACGCCTTGCCCGCGAAGATGCGCCGCGCGCGCGGCGCTTCGTCGAGCAGCCGCGGATCGACCAGCCGATCGTAGACGACGACGTGCGCTCGCCGCAGGAGCTCGAGACCGCGCACCGTCATGAGGCCGGGATCTCCCGGGCCCGCGCCGACGAGGGCGACCGTGCCGGCTTTCACGATTCCACTCCGAGCAGCTCGAGCAAACGCTGCTTGGCATCGTCGCGGCCCCGTTCGACGATGAGCCGTCGAACTTCCGGGCCGAGCGCGCGCCGCCAGGCGTCGGCGGTCACCGGCCGTCCCGCCGCCCGCACTTCGCGCCGGGCCTCGGCCGCGATCGCCGCCAGGGTCGCGTAGTCATCGGTCAGGTAGGTCTCGAGCTCCTCGCGGATCGCGCGCGCGAGGGCGGGGCTCGAGCCGCCGGTCGCGACGGCGACGGTGAGATCGCCGCGGCGAACGAGCGCCGGCAGGATGAACGTGCAGCGCGCCGGATCGTCGGCGGCGTTGATCCAGACGCCGCGCGCCCGCGCCTCGCGGCCACCGCCGCGTTCACCTCGCCCGCATCGGTCGCGACGAACGCGAGATCCGCCCCGTCGAGATCGCCGTCGCGATACTCGCGCGCTTCGTGGTCGATGCGACCCTCGGCGGCCAGCGCCGCCAGGGTCCGCGTCAACCGAGGGCTGATCACCGTCACGCGCGCGCCCGCCGTCAACAGGCCGTCGACTCGTCGCCCGGCGATGATGCCCCCGCCGACCATGACGCATCGGCGGCCCGCGAGGTCGAGAAGCACCGGGTAGTAGCCCATCTCAGCCGTCGACGCCGTGCGGCGGTCGGTCCGCGGCGGCATCGCGCGCCACGGCCTCGACGAGCTCGCCGGCGAGCAGGCCGCGCAGCTCCTCGTCGGTGTGACGGGCGGCGAACTGGCGGAAGTTCTCGTCGTCGCGTCGCTCGGCCTGGAAGGCGCGCAGCAGGCGCTCGATCGCCGGCGCCACCCCGGTCGCCGGCAGACGCAGCCCGATCGGCCGGGCGACGGCCTGATGCCGGCCGACGGCGCCCCCGACGCAGAAGTAGTAGGCGTCGACGACCGCGCCGTCCACCTTGACCTTCTTGCCTTCGATCCCGAGGTCGGCGATCCAGTGCTGACCGCAGCTGTTCGGGCAGCCCGTGACGTTGATCCGGAGCTGCTGGTCGAACCCCGGCAGCCGCTGCTCGAGGCTCTCGACGAGCCCGCGCGCGAAGCCCTTGGTCTCGGTGAGCGCCAGCTTGCAGAACTCGGAGCCCGTGCAGGCGACGGTGCCGCGGCGAAACGGCGAGGCGTCGATCGCGAAGCCGGCGCCCTCGAGCTCGCGCGCCAGTGCCTGAGCGCTCTCGCGGCGAACGTTCGGGATCAGGAAGTTCTGCATGCTCGTCGTCCGGACCGCGCCGGAGCCGTAGCGATCGGCGAGCTCGGCGGCGACCCGCATCTGGTCCGCCGTGAGGCGCCCGCGCAACACGGCGACGCCGACGTAGCAGTAGCCCGGCTGCCGCTGCGCGTGGATGCCGACGTGGTCGCGGTACGCGTCGTCGGGCGGGTCGTCGGGAACGCCCGGCGCCAGCGGAGCGCCCAGGCGCGCCTCGATCTCGGCTTTGAAGCGCTCGGCCGTCCAGCCGTGCTGGAGGAACAGGAACTTCAGACGGGCGCGCTCGCGGTTCTGACGGAGCACGTCGGAGTCGCGGAAGATCTCGGCGATCGCCCGGAATACCCGAGCGCCTGACGCGCGCGGCACGAACGCGTCGAGCTTGACGCCGAGGTGCGGGTCGGTCGAGAGCCCGCCCCCGACGCGCACGGCGAAGCCGATCTCGCCGCTCGCCGGGTGGCGAACCGCCGTGAGACCGATGTCGTTGATCTCGGGATACGTGCACCAGGCACGGCATCCGGAGATGGAGACCTTGAACTTTCTCGGCAGGTTGTAGAAGGCGGCGTTCCCGTTCACGCAGCTCCGTCGCCTCCCGGACGAGCGGCGAGGCGTCGACCAGCTCCTCGGCGTCGAGTCCCGCGACCGGGCAACCGGTGACGTTGCGCGTGACGTCGCCGCACGAGCCCATCGTGGTGACGTCCGTGAGCCAGAGCGCCTGGAACACCTCCGGCAGGCTCCTCGAGCGTCACCCAGTGCAGCTGAAAGTTCTGGCGGACCGTGATGTCGGCGATCCCGCGTCCGTGCCACTCGGCGAGGTCGGCGATCGTCCGGAGCTGACGTGAGTCGAGAACACCGTTCGGAATGCGGATCCGCACCATCAGATGGCGAACCGCCTTGCCCTCGCCGCCCTTGCCGCCGATCGCGCCGACGCCGTCGCCCTGCGTGTAGATGCCCCACCAGCGGAAGTACGCGCCGAACCACTCGGGGGCACGGAGTCCCAGCCTTCGCGCGCGAACCGCTGGATGTCGGCATAGGCCTCCCACGGATTCAGCTCGCGCTTGAGCCGCTCGACCCGCTGCGCCTTCGTCTCTTTCACGGCTTCGCTCATCAGTGCCTCCAGAAACAAAGGCCGGGAGGCGGGCCTCGCGTCGGCCCTCCTCCCGGCCTGTGTCTTTTGGTTTCGACGTCGCCTACGAGGGAGTCACGTCTCCGGTGTACCGCAGTGGAACCTGCACCCACGCTTTACATCGCGCGCACTTGGCCGTCACGCGCCCGGTGGGAAAGTCGACCTTATGATGATGGCGTTGTGGATGACGACCTCGTCCTGGAGGGCCACCACGACCTTTGCCCGGCATACCGGGCAACGGAGCGACATCGCGTGCTCGACCTGCGTAGTCATCTCGAATCGATGGCAAAATACACATTGTCGATCGAGATTGTCAAGAGGTAGCCCGTTGGCGGCCCGAGCGCCGGCCGTGCTAACGTTCCCGGGCGCCCGGGGGCGAATGGCAGGAGGACTCAACCAATGACCAAGAGCGTCTACGACGAGACATACGCGCGGTCGATGCGGGACCCCCAGGGGTTCTGGGCCGCGGCCGCGGAAGACATCCACTGGGACCGGCGGTGGGATCGAGTGTTCGACGACTCGCGCCGTCCGTTCTACCGGTGGTTCGTGGGTGGCGAGCTCAACACCTGCTACAACGCGGTCGACGTGCACATCGACCGCGGCCGTGGCAAGCAGCGGGCGCTGGTCTACGACAGCCCGGTCACCGGCACGGTGCGGACGTACACCTATTTCGAGCTGCGCGACGCGGTCGCGCTCTGCGCCGGCATGCTCCGGCGTCTGGGGATCGAGAAGGGCGACCGCGTGATCATCTACATGCCGATGGTGCCCGAGGCCGTGATCGCGATGCTCGCGTGCGCGCGCCTGGGCGCGATTCACTCCGTGGTCTTCGGCGGCTTTGCCTCGAACGAGCTGGCCAAGCGGATCGACGACGCCAAGCCGAAGGCCATTCTCTCGGCGTCCTGCGGCATCGAGGTCAATCGCGTCATTCCCTACAAGCCGCTGCTCGACGGCGCGATCGAGCTGGCGCAGCACAAGGTCACGCGCTGCGTGATCTTGCAGCGGCCGCAGGAGACAGCGCCGATGGTCGCGCGGGCGCGACCTCGACTGGAACGAGGCGCTGGCCGCCGCGGCCCCGTCGACTGCGTGCCGGTCCTCGCCACGGATCCCCTCTACATCCTGTACACGTCGGGCACCACGGGAATCCCCAAGGGTGTCGTGCACGACAACGGCGGTCACGCCGTCGCGCTCAAGTGGTCGATGAACGCCGTCTACGGCATGGGAGCCGGGGAAACGTTCTGGGCCGCCTCGGACATCGGCTGGGTCGTCGGCCACTCGTACATCGTCTACGCGCCGCTGCTGAAGGGCTGCACCACGATCCTCTACGAGGGCAAGCCGGTGGGCACGCCGGATCCCGGCGCGTTCTGGCGCGTCATCGCCGACCACGGCGTGAACGCGCTCTTCACGGCGCCGACGGCGTTTCGCGCGATCAAGAAGGAAGACCCGCGACGGGACGTACATGACGAAGTACGACCTCGCGCGCTTCCGCACGCTGTTCCTCGCCGGCGAGCGCTGCGACCCCGACACGCTCCACTGGGCCGAGGATCGGCTCCACGTGCCCGTGGTCGATCACTGGTGGCAGACGGAAACGGCGCTGGCCCATCGCCGCGAATTGCGTCGGCCTCGGCATGCTCCCGGTGAAGCCGGGCTCGCCCACGAAGCCGGTATCGGGCTACGACGTCCGCGTGCTCAGTGAGGACAACCAGGAGATGCCGGCGGGCCAGATCGGCTCGATCGCCATCCGCCTGCCGCTGCCGCCGGGGTGCCTGCCGACCCTGTGGAACAACGACGCCGGGTACGAGAAGTCCTATCTCGCGAAGCATCCCGGCCACTATCTGACCGGCGACGCGGGCTACAAGGACTCGGACGGCTACGTCTACATCATGAGTCGGGTGGACGACATCATCAACGTCGCCGGACATCGCCTCTCGACCGGCGCGATGGAAGAGGTGCTGGCCGGCCATCCCGACGTGGCCGAGTGCGCGGTCGTCGGCGTCGCGGACGAGATCAAGGGCGAGGTGCCCGTCGGCTTCGTCGTCACCAAGGCTGGAGTCGCGCGCGACGAGGGCGAGATCGTCCGGGAGCTGGTCGAGAAGGTTCGCGAGCGCATCGGTCCGGTCGCCTCGTTCAAGACCGCGCTCGTGGTCAAGCGGCTCCCGAAGACGCGCTCGGGCAAGATCCTGCGCGGGACGATGAAGAAGATCGCCGACGGCCAGGAGTACGTCGCGCCGGCGACGATCGACGACCCGGTGATTCTCGCCGAGATCACCGAGGCGCTCGGCACGCGGGGTTACCCGAAGAAGTAGACGACCGCCGTCAGTCTCGCCGGTAGCGCCACCAGAGGCCGAGCGCGGCCACGGCGACGAGGCCGAGGGTGCCGTTCCAGAGGAACGCCGCCGACACGCCCCACCACTGCGAGATCGTGCCGACGATGAACGCGCCGATCGGAAAGACTCCGCCCGAGACCCACGTGTAGATGCTCATCACGCGGCCCCGCAGCCCGTCGGGCGCCTGGAGCTGGATCGACGTGTTGCAGCTCGCCATCAGCATGATGCCCCAGTAACCGGTGAAGAAGAGCAGGGCACCGCCAGCTCGATGCGGCGGGTGACGCCGAGCGCCAGCAGCATGCACAACGCCAGAGTCCCCGACACGAGCATCGACCGCACCGACGGGTAGCGCGAGGCGCGCGCGCCGACGGTGAGCGCGCCGCCCACCGCACCCACGCCGAGCGACGCCATCAGAAAGCCGAAGCCCTCGGCGCCGAGCCCGAGCACGTTCTTGGCCAGGAGCGGCACGTACACGCTGAAGTTGAAGACGCAGAGGCTCACGACGAAGACGAGCCCGATGGCGAGCCGGAGCCGCGGCGTACCCGCGGCGTAGCGCACGCCCTCCGCGATCTCTTCGAAGATCGACGCGCGCGGCGACGACGACGGCATACCGCGCGCCTTCATCCGCAAGAGGGTGACGATGACGCCGACGAACCCGAGACCGTTGACGAAGAACGTCGGCCCGACTCCGAAGCGTCCGATCACGACGCCGGCGATCGCCGGCCCGATGATCCGGGCGAGGTTGAACCCGGCGGAGTTGAGCGCGACGGCGCTCGACACGTCGGCCCGGCCCACCAGCTCCATCACGAACGACTGGCGCGCGGGCTGATCGACGACGTTGGCGAAGCCGAGGAAGAGTCCCAGCACCGCGACGTGCCAGTACTCGACGTGACCCGTCGTCACCAGGAGTGCCAGCAAGAGCCCCTGACACGCGAGCGTCGTCTGGGTGGCGACCAGCAGCGGCCGCTTCGGGCAAGCGATCGGCCACCGCGCCGCTGACGATGGAAAAGAGCAGCACCGGCGAGAACTGGAGCGTCGCGAGCAGGCCGAGCTTGAAGGGCGAGTCCGTGAGCTGCAGGACGAGCCAGGCCTGCGCCACGTTCTGCATCCAGCTTCCGATCTGCGCCGCGAACTGCGAGAAGTAAAAGCGGCGAAACTCGTCGTGATTCAGCGCGCGCAGGCCGGTGAGGATATGTCACCGGCTGGGCGCGCTGATCTTCTTGAGCACGAGACGCGACGGCGAGTCGGCGAAGGGCCAGCCGGGGATCAGCGCGGTGAACGGCCCGGCGGCGCCGCCCGCGACGACCAGCTTCAGGTGCTCCGGCGCGCGGAATTTCGGGGCGGGGCCCTGGCGGCGCGCCTCGAGGCGCTCCCAGAGATACCGGCGGACATCGGCCTTCGACCAGCCGTCGGCCGCGATGGTCCGCGCGTGCATCGGCGACACGAGGAGCACGGTGTCGCCGAGCGAGGCCGTGCGGTGGCTCGCGACGACCTCGAGGCTGCGCGCGACCGTGTCGAGGACGTCGGCGGCGGTCCGGCTCTGGCCGTCGACGACCGCCTGAAGTGGCTCCCCGGCATTGCGGCGACGGTGCTGTCGTCCGGAGCGAAGCCGTGCTCGACGTGAAGAGGCGGCCACGGGCTCGCCTCTTCGTGCTCGCCGAAGCAGCACGCATAGCGGCCGGGATTGCCGAACGTCGACATGCTGATGGCCCCGGCGCGGGCCCCGCCGAGATTCACCCAGACCAGCCGCAGCGCGCGGCCGATCGTCGCGTTCGCGCGGTAGCCCGGGCCGAGCGCTCCCGCACCGGAGTTGATGCCGAGCGCGTCCCGCACGGGTCCGTTCACGATGAAGACCGGCGCGATCGCGTCGGTCGTGCCGGAGATCCCGACGAGGCTGAATCCCTCGTCGCACAGCGCCTCGACACCCGCGATCACGACCGGCATGTATTCCGGTCGGCAGCCGGCCATCACCGCGTTCACCGCGATGCGCTCGACGGTCGCGCGCCCGAGTGCGGGCGCCACCAGCGCGATCAGCTCGTCGCGGGGGCGGCCGGACGCCGCGATCGCTGCCTCGACCCGAGCGCGCGTCGGTGGGACGACGGGGAGACCGTCGGTTACGCCGCGGGCGAACAGCTCCTCGAATGGATCCTCGAGACCCGTGGCGCCGACGTCGGTCACGGCGTCACCGGGCCGCCAAGCCCGGTCGCTCGTGTCGTTCCCGTCTCCGCTCAGGCGCCCGAGAGATTCGACGTGCAGTGCGGGCACCGCTGGCCGCGGCCGGAATCGACGACGCGCACCATGCGCACTCCTTCATCGCCGGCGCCGCCGGTCCGGCCGGCTTCGGAAACAGCCGATTCACCTGCTGGACCAGCAGGAACACCGCGAACGCGACGATGGCGAAGTTGATCACCGCGTTCAGGAACACGCCGTAGTTGAGGGTCGGGGCGCCGGCGGCCTTTGCCGCGGCGAGCGTCGGAAAGGACTGGCCCGACAGGCTGACGAACAAGTCCTTGAAGTCCACGCCGCCGAGGAGCCTGCCGATCGGCGGCATCAAGATGTCGTTGACGAGCGAAGTGACGATGGTGCCGAACGCGGCGCCGATGATCACGCCGACCGCGAGGTCGATCACGTTGCCACGCATGATGAACGTCTTGAACTCGCTCAACATTGGGCCTCTCCTCCTACCCTGGATGCGTTCGAGGAACTTCAGGACGTCGCTGTGGTCGCGAGCGGTGGGGCGCTCATCCGCCCATCGCGTGGCACACTCCTCTCCGGTTCGGAGTGCGCCCACTCTACAACGGGCGGCCTGCGGCGCGCGAGAGGCCGGTGAGACCGGCCCGAGCCTGGGCTAGACGAACGATGCGTGAGCGCGCGCGCCCTCGGGGCGCGCCGCTCGAGGCCGGCGGACGTGGCGGCCGCAGCCGCGGCCGGCGCCGGCGCAGGGATCTCGACCTTCCGTGCCAGGAGGAGCCGGTGAACGATCTCCTCGGTCACGAGCCAGATCGGAAGTCCGAACACGACCACGTACGCGATCAGGTTAACCAGTGCCATGACCCGTCCTCCTCGATCGCATCGAGATAGCAGGCTCCGTGCCACTCACCGAACGGGTCGAATTCGAGCGTTTTTGGCGCGCCGCGAGCTCGCGGCTCGGGTGAATTGCCCGATCGGCGCGTGCCGGCCCGCCCGAGCGATTCCCTGGTATCCTCTAGGCTCCATACGGGAGGAGGCTCATGCGAGCCTTGGTCGCGCTGTCGGCGGCGGTGCTGCTGCTCACGGGTTGCACCTGGATCTGCGGGGAACCGAGTGGCAGAAGCCCGGAGCGATGTTCACGGAGGTGTCCCTGATCGAAACGGAATGCGCGCGCAAGGCATTCGAGATCGGGCCGGGGCCGGATCTGATCCTGGGCGGCCTCCTCGACGTTGGTCGTATTGCGGTTCAGGAATCGCGGCAGGCCAATGCATTCAGTGACTGCATGACGAGCGCCGGGTACCAGCGCTCGAGCTAATCTTCGTGGAGGTCTGATGTTTCGCGTCTCCGGCCGCCGGCTCAAGATCCTGATCGGCATCGTCGCGGCCGTGATCGTGCTCGGCGGGGTGTTACTGGCCGTGCTGCCCGAGATCGTGCGCCGCGTCGCGATCGCCCAGGTCCCCAAGCTCACCGGCCGCGTCCTGCTCCTGGACGACGTCGATCTGAACGTTTTCACGGGTCACCTCGCGCTCAAGGGCGTGAAGGTCCAGAAGGCCGGCACCAACGAGCGCGCGTACGACATCGAGCGCATCGACGTGCGCCTCGACTATCTGCCGTTCTTCGTTCACCACGTGCGCGTCACCGAGGTCACGGTCGTGGCGGCGCAGATCCAGGTCTCCTGCGCCGCGGCCCGACGGACTTCGACTTCTCCGACGTCCTGGATCGCTTCAAAGGCACCGAGTCGTCCAAGACGGAGCCCTCGAAGTGGGTGGTGACCTTGGAGCGGGTGACCGTCCAGCATCTGACGGGCGTCGGGCGCGATCAGACCACCTCACCCCGAGCGTCTGGCGAATCGACGATCTGAACCTCGCCGCGAACAATCTGATGTTCGGGCCCGGTGCGCGGCCCGGCCGCCTCCAGCTGAGCTTCAAGCTCAACGACGCGCCGATCACGGTCACGAGCGATTCGCTCGTGCTCTCCCCGCTGGCGGCGAAGGCGCGCGCCACCGTCGAGGGCTTCGACGTCGCTCCGGTTCAGGCGTATCTGCCTCCGAGTGTCCCGGCCGCGCCCCGGACCGGCAAGGTTAGTCTCGCGATGGCCGCGGCCATCGAGCTGAGTCCGGCAGGGCTCAAGAGTGGGCGCGTCCAGGGCAAAGTGACGACGGCGGGCCTCGAGGTCTTTCAGACCGGCAAGACCGAGCCGTTCCTGAAGATTCCGCGCCTCGACCTCGAGATCAAGGATGCCGATCTCGTCGCGCGCGCGGTGACGATCGGCTCCCTCGGCGTCGAAGGGCTCGCTCCGGGCGGTCCGCGACGCTCAGGAGCGCATCGATCTCCTGGCGCTCGCCGGCCCATCGGATTCGGCGAACAGCGTCGAGCCGGTCGCCGCCCGGTCCGCTCGATCGGCCGCGGCCGAACTCACCCGACCGGCGGCGGCCGACTCCGCCCCGCCCGCGGCGGCCGAGCCGGTCCGTTCCGACTTCAAGGTGAAAGTCGAGCAGATCGCGCTGCGGAAAGCCGAGCTCGGCTTCAAGGACGAGGCCGTCAAGCCCCTCACGACGCTCACGATCACCGACCTGTCGGCGGATCGTGAAGGACGTCAGCTGGCCGGTGACCGGCCCGGCGGCCTTTGCGGTCTCGATGAACATGCCGAAGTCTGGGCGAGTCGAGATGAAAGGATCGGTCACGCCGCTGCCGTTCGACATCGACTTCGACTTGAGCCTGCGCGATGGCTCGATCGAGCCGTTCCAGGCCTACTTCCCGATCAAGGCGCGATTCGTCGGTACCTTCTACGGCGACAACCACAATCACGTGACCCTGGACAACGGCACGCTCACCGCGACGTCGCGCGGAAAGAACTGGATCGAGAAGTTCGCGATCCTGGCGCCGGGCGACAAGACGCCGACGGCGAGCTTCCAGCGGCTGCGGCTCGACGGGATCGATTTCTCGTGGCCGAAGTACGCGAAGGTCTCGAGGATCAGCCTGACGAAGCCGGACATTCGCGTCGAGCGCGACAAGGACGGGGTCATCTCGCTCAAGAAGCTGTTCGAGACCGATCCAGCCAAGGCCAAGGCGGCCAAGCCCGAAGCGGCCAGGAAGCGCCGAAGAAGGATGCCTCGCCGCCGCCGTCCGCAGCGCAGCCCCAATCGGGCCCGATCCTGATTCCCGTCGAAGTCGGCATGTTCGTCATCGAGGAGGGCCACGCGCAGTTCGTCGACCGCACCACGACGCCGCCCTTCACCGAGACGGTCTCGCGGCTCGCGCTGACGATCGAGGGCCTCAGCTCGACACCCGGCCGCCGCGCGCGGATCTCGACGCAGGCGGTCATCGGCGGGAGCTCGGCGTTCGACCTCAAGGGTGAGATCGCGCCGTTCGGCGAGATCTACGCCGATCTGGCGGGTGAGCTCCGCGACTTCAAGCTGACGACCGTGAACCCGTACGCCGATCCGGTCATCGCGTGGGCGATGAAGACGGGTCAGCTCGCGCTCAAGGTCCACTACCGGGTCGAGAAGAATCAGCTGACGGCCGACAACGAGATCATCGTGAGGAACCTGACCGTCGCGCCCACCCGACAGAACGACGAGGTGAAGAAGAAGATCGGCCTGCCGCTCGGCATGATCGTCGCGCTCGTCACGGACGCGGACAACGGCATCCAGGTCAACGTCCCGATCTCCGGCGAGCTCGACCACATGAAGGCGGACCCGAGCGACGCCATCTGGACCGCGCTCAAGAACGCCCTCACCAACATCGTCGCCGCACCGTTCCAGCGCGATCAGCAAAGCCTTCAAGGGCAAGGGCGACTCGCTCGACGATCTGCAGGTCGATCCCGTGACGTTCGCCGCCGGCAGCGCGGACGTGGACCCCGAGATGGGCAAGCACCTGACGGACGTCGCGGGCTTCCTGCGCAAGACGCCGATGATCAAGTTCGCGCTGACGCCGGTGGCGGCGCCGCGCGACCTCGAGAGTCTCAAGGAGCAAGAGGTCACGGTGAGAATCCAGCGGCTGCAGAAGGATCGCAAGCTGCCGGACTTCGGCGCCGCCGTCGCCGCCGCGTTCAAGGAGGAGCTGCCCGGCGTCCCGCCGCCCGCATCGGGCGAGGCGAAGCTGGCGGCGCTGCGCGAGCGCGAGCCCGCTCCCGACGCTCTCATGAGTGAGCTGCTCGAGCGCCGCGTCGCGGCGGTCCGTGAAGCCCTCGTGAAGAACGAAGGCATCCCCGCCGAGCGGTTGATCCCCGGCACGGCCAAGGCTGCGCCTGGTGACGACGTGACCGAAGGTCGTATCGAGTTCCAGATCGAGCAGTGACGACCTTTTCCGAGATCCGCTACGACGTCGAGGACGGAGTCTGCACGGTCACCTTGAACCGTCCGGATCGCCTCAATGCCGTCACCACGACGATGCTGAGCGAGCTCCGCGAGGCGTGGGACCGCGCCGACGCCGACGACAACGTGCGCGCCGTCATCGTCACCGGCGCGGGCCGCGCGTTCTGCGCGGGCGCCGATCTCGGCTCCGGCGGCTCGACGTTCGACACCGCCGCGCGCGGCCGCGCCGTCACCGCCGAGGAGCATCGCGACGGCGGCGGCACCGTGACCTCTGCGCATCTTCGACATGAAGAAGCCGGTGATCGCGGCGATCAACGGCCCGGCCGTCGGCTTTGGAATCACCTTGACGCTCCCGATGGACATCCGCATCGCGTCCTCGGCGGCGCGCATCGGCTTCGTCTTCGCCCGGCGTGGCGTCGTGCCCGAGGCCTGCAGCACGTGGTTCCTGCCGCGGCTCGTCGGCATCAGCCAGGCCGCCGAGTGGGTCTACACCGGGCGCGTCTTCAGCGCCGAGGAGGCCCTGGCCGGGCGGCTCGTGAGCCGCGTCGTCGCGCCGGAGGCGCTGCTCCCGGCCGCGCGCCAGCTGGCCCGCGAGATCGCCGACAACAGCTCCGCGATCTCGGTGACCCTGGCCCGGCAGATGATGTGGAAGCTCCTCGGCGCCGACCACCCGATCGAGGCTCACCTGCTGGACTCGCAGGGGATGTTCTGGACCGGACGCTCCGCCGACGCCCGCGAGGGTATCGCGGCGTTCCTCGACAAGCGTCCGGCGCGGTTCACCTTGCGGCCGAGCGCCGACCTGCCGCCGTTCTATCCGTGGTGGCGCTCGCGCCCGTCCCCGCCATCGCGCGACTGATTCCCACGCCGTGACGGTCGCGTGGGCGGTGGCCGCCGCCGTCATCGCCGCGGCGAGCTTCGTCATGGGGCTCGCCGGCTTCGGGATCGCGCTGATCGCGCTCGCCTTCCTGCCGTATCTGATGTCGGCCTCGGACGCGATCGTGCTGCTGACGATCTACGCCGCCGTCATGTCGGCGGCGATGCTCGTTCAGCTCCGGCACGACGTCGAGCCGCGCGCGATCCTCGATCTCCTGATCGGGACGATCGCCGGCACGCCGCTCGGCGTGTGGGGACTCGCCGCGCTGCCCGCGAGCGCCTTGAATCGCCTCATCGGCCTGATGCTCGTCGTCGCGTTCGTGCTCGAAGCGCGCGGGCTCTATCCTCGCAAGCTCGAAGGTCGCCGGTGGGGCGTCGGCGCCGGAGTTCTCGCCGGCGCGATCGGCGGCGCCGTCGGCCTGCCCGGCCCGCCGGCGGTGCTGTACGCGGCGACGCAGGGCTGGAGCGCGCGGTCCGTCAAGGCCAACCTCCAGGCCTTCTTCGTCGTGAACCAGGGCGCGATCCTGATCGGTTACTGGTGGGCGGGGCTGCTCACGCGCCAGGTGTGGAGTCTCACCCTGGGATTCGCGGCGCCCGCGGCCGCCGGCGCGATCGCCGGCGTGCTCCTGTTCGACCGCGTGGACCCGCGTCGCTTCCGTCAGCTGATCTTCGGAATGATCCTGCTCTCGGGGCTGGTGCTGCTCGTACGGGGCTGAGGGCCGCCAGCCGCGCTAGCGCGGCTGCTTCTTCCAGAGCTCGAGGTTGTTCTCGATCTGCCGCGAATGGATCTCGAGATGATCGGCGTAGATCTGCAGCCAATCCTCGGCGCCGTAGCGCCCGGACTCCGTGTGGGTCCCGACCCGCGTCCACGCATCGTCGGGCAAGCCGCGGATCAGCGCCGCGGTGGTCGCGCGCACGGCCTCGACCACGGCGAGCGCGGGCTCGAGCGGCAAGTCGTGATAGGCGAACACCCTCGCCCAGTTGGCCTCGTCGTAGCCCTGGATGCTCGCGCTCTTCTCAGCGACGAGGAACCGGATGCGCGCGTAGGCGTTGGTCTCCGAGTCGGCGCAGTGGCAGATCACCTCATGAGCCGACCACTCGTTCGGTGCCGGCCGCCACTTGAGCGCCGGCGGCGGCACCGTGCCGAGCGCCGCGCGGAGGCGAGCGGGACCATCGGCGTACTGCTGGATGAGCGCCTGTCGCTTCGCGCGGTCGAGCGCCATCTCAGTGCGCCTCGAGCTTGCGACGCAGGACCTTGGCGATGCCTTCGGGGCGAACCCGAGCTGCAGGAGCGCCTGGCCCACGTCGAAGTATTCGCGATAGTTCGCGATCTTCCCGCGCTCGAGCTCGAAGAGGCTCATGCCCCTGAACCCGATCTTGCGGCCCGTGCTCCGCGGCACCGCGTCGGTCACGACGTACCCGAACGTCCACTCGGCGGTCGCCCGGTTGCCCGCCTCGACCACGGTGTCCATGACCCAGCGGTAGTCCCGGCCCTCCCGGAACATCCGCTCGAACATCGCGCGGAGCGAGGCGTGCCCCTGGTGCTCGCCGTAGAAGTTGTCGCGGTAGCTGGCGCCCTCGGTGAAGCACGAGACCAGCGCGCCCACGTCCTGCCGATTGAATGCCTTCTCGAAGTCGTTGACGATGCTCATGGGCTGCATAACTCTACTGAGAGCCCGGGACCGGTGCAAGGCGAGTTTATCCGGCGGCCCGGTCGGAGTATGATCTCCCGTACCGTTCAAGACCCCCATTTCCGGAGCAGAAAGGACCAACACGATGACCATCAAGCGGCACGGTGTCGGACCTCGATTGAGCCAGGCGGTCGTTCACGGCGACACCGTGTACCTCGCCGGCATGGTGGCGGCCGATCCGTCGGCGGACGCCAAGGGCCAGACCCAACAGATCTTGAAGAAGATCGACGAGACCCTGGCGGCGGTCGGGAGCCACAAGTCGAAGCTTCTCGCCGCCACGGTGTACGTGGCCAACATGGGAGTCTACGGGGACATGAACGCGGCCTGGGACGCCTGGGTCGATCCCGCCAACACGCCGGCGCGGGCGACCGTCGAGGCGCGGCTGGCGTCGCCGAAGTACCTCGTCGAGATCATGGCCACCGCGGCCGTTTAGTCTTCATGGCGGGCCTCGAAGGGCCCCCAAGCTCCCCGCGCTCGGAGACGGCCCGGCATGAGCCGGGCCGCCCCTGGAGACGGCGCCCGATAAAGGAGACTTACATGAGAGAAGCCGTCATCGTCGCCAGCTCGCGGACCCCGCTCGCCAAGTCGTTCCGCGGCGTCGTTCAACCTGACGCGTCCCGACGACTTCACCGCCCACACCATCAAGGACGTCCTCGGCAAGGTGCCGCAGCTCGACGCGAAAGAGGTCGAGGACGTGATCATGGGCTGCGGCCAGCCGCACGGCTCGCAGGGCCACAACATCGCCCGCGTCGCCGCGATGCGCGCCGGCCTGCCGGTGTCGGTCGCCGGGCTCACCCTGAACCGCTTCTGCTCCTCGGGCCTGCAGTCGATCGCGATCGCCGCGAACTACGTCATCAACGACGGCGCCGACGCGGTCATCGGCGGCGGCGTCGAGTCGATCACGATGGGCAAGCGCGACAGCGACCCGAACGCCGTGGGTGAAGGAGCACCTGCCGGGCATCTACATGGTGATGGGCGACACGGCCGAGGTCGTCGCCAAGCGCTACAAGATCAGCCGTGAGGCCCAGGACAGCTACGCGCTCCTGAGCCAGCAGCGCACCGCGCGCGCCCAGCAGGAAGGCTTCTTCAAGGAAGAGCTGGCGCCGATGAAGGTCACGCGCGGCATCCTCGACAAGAACGACGGGCGCGGTCGTCGGGCAGGAGCCGTACTACGTCGAGAAGGACGAGTGCAATCGCGCCGGACACGACGCTCGAAGGGCCTCTGAAGCTGCCGCCGCACTTCGACAAGGATTCCGGCCAGGGCACCGTGACCGCCGGCAACTCCTCGCAGCTCTCCGACGGCGCCAGCTCGACGCTCGTGATGTCGATGGATCGCGCCGAAGGCGCCTCGGCATCCGCCCGAAGCTCGTCTTCCGCGGCTTCGCGGTCGCCGGCTGCGAGCCGGACGAGATGGGCATCGGCCCGGTGTTCGCGGTGCCGAAGCTGCTGAAGCGTCACGGCCTCAAGATCGACGACATCGACGTGTGGGAGCTGAACGAGGCGTTCGCCTCGCAGGTCGTCTACTGCCGCGATCGGCTCGGCATCGATCCGGCGAAGCTCAACGTGAACGGCGGCTCGATCTCGATCGGCCATCCCTTCGGCATGACGGGCTCGCGCATGGTCGGCACCCTCGCCAACGAGCTGCTTCGCCGCAAGGCGCGCTACGGCGTGGTGACGATGTGCGTCGGCGGCGGCCAGGGCGCGGCGGGTCTCTTCGAGGCGTACAGCTAGACATCGAGTCCGAGTAGCTCGGCCGTCGCGCCGTCTCGGATGATCCGCGAGACGGCGCGACGGCCTGCCGCGCGCACGATCCCGCCCTGAGGTTCCCGCGGACCGCTTTGCTATCATCGGAAGTTGCCTATGCGCTCGACGACCGTCAGCCTCGCGCTCCTCGCCGCGATCGGAACCGGGTGCTCGACCGGTAGCGCTCCGCGCTCGACGACTCCCACCGGCACCATCGGCGATCCCGCGCCGGCCACCTCGCCCGCGAGCGGGTCACCGCGTGAGGGACGGGCCCGCGAGCATCTGCGCGCTCGGTCGCGCGGCGATGGCGCGCGGCGACGCGGCGACCGCTGCGGCATCGTTTCGCGAGGCGATCCGACTTCAGCCCGATCTCGCCGACGCGCGAGAAAACCTCGGGCTCGCCCTCTACGAGATGGGCGACCTCGACGGCGCCGTCGAGGAGCTTCGGGCCCTCCTGCGCCAGCGGCCGGACGCCGTGCGCGCGCGGTACGTCCTCGCCACGGCGCTCATGGCGAAGCAGGATTGGCCCGCCGCACGCTCCGGAGCTCGAAGACGTCCTCCGCCGGCAACCGGATCAGGTTTCGGCGCTCTACAGCCTCGGGCTCGTGCGCTACGCGCTCGGCGATCTGAACGGGGCGATCGAGGCGTACCGCCAGGCCATTTCCCGCAGCCCAGACCAACCGGACGTGCGATACAACCTGGCCCTCGTGCTGAAGCTGACCCATCGCGACGCCGAGGCGACGCCGGAATTCGTGGCCGCGGCGCGCGCGGGGCACCCTCGGGCGCAGTTCTTCGCGGGCATCGCGTACGCGAGGGGCCTCGGCGTCGAGCCCGACACCGCGCGCGCGATCGCGTGGTGGTCGCGCGCGGCCGATCAGGGCTCGCTCGAGGCCGCCGCCGCCCTCGGCGAGCTGCGGCAGACAGCCCTCGGCAGGACCCGGCGCACGCCGGCCGAGCGCCGCGCGATCGAGCAGGCCTTTCGAGACTATCGAACCGGGCTCTGGAGCGACTACCCGGAGCTGACGCGAACCGGCGACGACGACACGGTCGGCGGCGCGCTGCTCCGGCAGGGCCGCGGCGCCGAGGCGGTGCCCGTGCTGATCTCCGAGGCGCTCGCCTTCAGCGAGCCGGCACAGGCGCTCCTGGAAGAGCTCTACTATCGCGGCGCTCCTGCCCAGATCGCTCCCTTACGACGCGCGGATCCTGGGCTACTTCAAGACCGCCGCGGACGAGGGGCAAGTGCGAGCCCGGATCACCCTCGCGAAGGTCTACGCCGCGGGGCTCGGCGTGCCGAAGGACACCGCCCGCGCGATCAGCCTCTTGAAGTCGACACCGCACGAAGACGCCCAGCGGCTCCTCCAGGAGATCTCGATCGCCCCCGAGGCTGTCCCACCCTCGCGATGAGAACCGTGGCGCTGGCCGCGGTGATCGCACTGGTAGCCACCGCCTCGCCGTCGGCGCGGCCCTGTCCGACGGCGCCGCGGTCGCCGCGTTCGAGTGGTCTGTCTACGAGCGGCTTCCCGTGCGGCAGCCCTCGGGCCAGCCGCCGATCGTGGTCGTTCGTGACCCGGCGAGCGAATCCCGGTTTGGCCAGGGCGTCTGGGATCGAACGGTGCTCGCCCGTCTCGTCACGGGGCTGTCCCAGGCTGGTGCCGCCGTCATCGGTCTGGAGGCCTCGCTCGACCAGCCGAGCGCACCGGGCCGCGGCGGCGCCGCGAGCGATGTGCTCCTGAGTCAGGCGATCGCGCACGCCGAGAACGTCGTGCTCGCGATCACGCTCGAGCCCGCCGCCCCCGCATCGCTACCGGCATTCGCGCAGCACGCGAACGGCGTGGGGCACACGCTCACCGTCGCCGATCTCGACGGCGTCGTTCGGCGAGTGCCGCTGTTCGTCCGCGTGGGCGAGCGACGAGTGCCCGCATACGGCCTGGCGCTGGCCGCCGCACTCGCGAAGGTCGATACCGCTCGAATCCCGGTCGATCGACACGGACAGGTGCTGGCGACCACGGGAGGCTCGCGAATACCGCGCGTCCAGGTCGTCAACTTCGCCGACATCTGGTCTCCGATCGAAGAGCGCCAGCCGGAAGCGCTCCGGAGCCTGGTCGCCGACAGGACCGTGCTCGTCCTGGCCGAGCCCCGGGCTGGAATGTCTCGGACCCTCGTTCACGCGCGGCTGTTCGACAGGGCTCGGGCGGGCACGTGGCTGAGAGAAACACCAATCCCGGTGACCGTGCTCGGCAGCATCCTGCTCTCGGCCCTGGCGGCGTGGCTCTGGCTGACGATCAGATGGTGGAAGGCGGCGATCGCGGGCGCCGTCCTGACCCTCGGCTACATCGTGAGCGTCGCACTCGCGGCGTCGATCATCGGCCTTCTCCTCCCGGTAGCGATCCCGCTGCTCGCGACGGCTGTTGCCTCGGTGAGCGCGCTCGTCTGGACCCAGATCGGCTCGGCCTACCGGGTTCGCCATCTCGAGGGCGAAGTCACGGCGATCCGCGAGGGCCTCGTGCGTCAGGAGTCGGCGGTCGAGGCGCTCGAAGAAGACCTGGAGGCGGCGCGAGCCGCGGTGGCTCGATCGAGCGGTGGTGAGGCGTCGTTGCGGGCGCAGCTCGCCGCCGCGCGCGACCAGGAAGAGCGCACACGCGCCCGGCTCGAAGAGCTGGAGCAGCGCGTGCGGGCCGCGAGCGCCGCCGACGTCGGCGACGCGCCGCTCGGCGACGCGGAGCTCGAGCGCCTGCAGCGCGAGGCCGAACGGCTTGGCATCGTCACCCGCGATCCCGCGATGCTCGCGCTCTTCCGTGACCTCGAGAAGGCCGCGCGCTCCGCCTTGCCGATCCTCCTCGCCGGCGAGCCGGGCACCGGCGAGGAGCTGTTCGCTCGGGCGGCTCACCGACTGAGCGCTCGCGCCGAGGCGCCGTTCGTCGCGGTCAACATGGGCGCGATCCCGGCCGAGCTCTTCGAGAGCGAGATGTTCGGCCACGTTCGCGGCAGCTTCACGGGCGCGGTCGCCGACCGGAAAGGGCTCTTCGAGCAGGCCAACCGTGGAACGATCTTCCTCGACGAGGTCGGCGAGCTCCGAGCGGAGCACCAGAGCAAGCTCCTGCGGGTGCTCCAGGACAAGAGCTTCTATCGCGTCGGCGGAACCCGCCCGACCACCGTCGACGTGCGCATCGTCGCCGCGAGCAATCGCGATCTCGAGCGAGGCAGCGCGGAGGGGTGGTTCCGCGAGGATCTCTATTTCCGCCTGAAGGGGCTCGTCTTGCGGCTGCCGCCGCTGCGCGAGCGGCCGCGGGACGTTTCGCTCCTGGCCGCGCGCTTCGTCCGCGAGGCAGCCGCCGAGGTCGGACGACCGCCTCTGCCCCTGTCCGAGGCCGCGCTCGCCGCGCTCGAGCGGAACGACTGGCCCGGCAACGCCCGTGAGCTCCAGAACTGTCTGCGCCAGGCGCTGGCTCTCGCCGACGGCGCCGCCCTCACGGTCGCCGACCTGCGTCTTCCAGCCCGGGAGCAGAGCCACGATGATTCCGGAGGCGACGAGGCCGTCCTGACCTCGCTGCGCGAGCACGGCTTCGACATGCAGGCCACCGCGCGCGCTCGGCTGGGATCGCAGCACGGTGACCCAGCGGCTCAAGGGCCTCGGGTTCCGGGCCCTGGTCGACGCACAGGGTGATCGCGGCAAGGCCGCCCTGGCCCTGGCGGGCGACCCGACGCTCGGCCGGACGGTCGAGCTGAAGCTCCGCGAATACTCCGACCACCTGCTGAGGGTGGTCGAAGGCTTCAGCTCGCCGGACGAGGCCGTCGCCGCCTGCCGGAAGCGGTTCAAGAACCTCCCCGAGCGCCACTTCCGCTCGCTGGAGCTCCTCGTCCGCCAGCATCTCGAGCGCCGCTCGCCGACCGCCAAGGTCTGACCGCTCGCCCGGCAGCGCGGGAGCTATGCGGGGATGCGGGGATTCCCCGCGTCCCGACGATCGACCGCCCGCCACTTCGCACACCCAAGTCTCTGAAGTCGTTGCATTCCCGCACCACGAACGCGTACCGGCCGGCGTGGCGCGGGCGTTGCTCTGGATCTCGAGCCGGGCGCCGGCCGTACAGGCGGCACGAGCGACCCGACCAACGAGACGCACGACGTCTCGAGAAAGAAGGGACAGGGCAATGGGCGAGATGCAGCGGAAGGAGATCGGTGGTGTGAAGGAGCTGGTGATCCTCGTCGGGATCCTCTTCACGGTGATCGCCGGAGCGATCGGAACGTACTGGGTTCACTCGCAAGGGGTCGAGGCGGCGTCCGGCCCGGGCGCGGATATGGGAAAGGGAGCCGCGGCGCCGACGGGCCCTCGTGCCGTGATTCCCGCGCCGCCGGCGGGAGTCTTCCACGCCGACGTCTACTTCGACTTCAAGAGCACGCGCCTTCGCGCCGACGCGGCCCGCGTGCTCCAGGAGACGACGGGACGGATGGACCTGACCAACTCGTGGGTCGTGATGGTCCAGGGCTACACCGATAACCAGGGCCCGGCCGAGTACAACCGCGGCCTGGCTCAGCGTCGAGCTCAGGTGGTGAAGCGCTTCCTCGTCGACCTGGGCGTCCCGGAGCCGGCGATCAAGATGGTCACGATGGGACCGGACGGGTCGCTGTGCGACGACCCTGGCAAGGAGTGCCAGGAGATCAACCGCCGGGTGCATCTCGAGTTTCGCAAGCTCGCCGCCGCGGTGCCGGCGCGAGTCCACCTCGCCGGCCGGCGATCGGTAGTCCGATCCATGCGGTGCGTTCGAGGACTGATCCTCGTCAGTCTGATCTTCGTCCTGGCGGCTTCGGCCGCCAGGGCGGAGGTCGCCGGTGACGCGCGTGGACGTACGGACCGCGTCACCGAGGGCACGCTGTTCTGGCGAAGCGCCGAGCAGAGCACGCCCGTCCCGGCGCCGACGCTCAAGACCGACGTCAACATCGTGGTGACCGGCATCGTCGCGCGGGCGAGCGTTCGTCAGGAGTTCACGAACCCCAGCGCCGCGTGGGCGGAGGGCATCTACGTCTTCCCGCTGCCCGAGGACGCCGCGGTCGACCATCTCCGCATGAAGGTCGGCGACCGGTTGATCGAGGGCGTGATTCAGGAGCGGGCGGCGGCCAAGGCGCAGTACGAGCAAGCGAAACACGAGGGCCGGCGCGCGAGCCTCGTCGAGCAGGAGCGGCCCAACATCTTCACGACGTCGGTCGCGAACATCGCGCCCGGCGCCGCGATCACGATCGAGATCGAGTACCAGCAGACCGTTCGATACGACTCGGGCCAGTTCCGTCTGCGCTTCCCGATGGTGGTGGGTCCACGCTACATCCCGGGCGCACCGGTGCCCGGACCGTCCGGCGGCACCGGCTGGTCGTCCGATACGGTCCAGGTGCCCGACGCCTCGCGGATCACGCCCCCGGTCGAGCACCCGTCGCGGGGCCCGCTGAATCCCGTCAGCCTCGCGGTCGAGCTGGATCCGGGGACACCGCTCGCGCGGCTGACGGCCTCGTATCACGCGGTCCACACGACGCCGCTGGCCGACGGGCGCTACCGGATCGAGCTCGCCCAGGGCACGGTGCCCGCGGATCGCGACTTCGAGCTGGTCTGGCAACCGTCTATTGAAGCCACGCCGATCGCCACGCTCTTCACCGAGCGGAAGGGCGCGGAGACCTTCGCCCTTCTCATGGTGACACCGCCCGCGCCGGGCGCGCTCGACGGGCTGCGCCTGCCGCGCGAGGTGATCTTCGTGCTCGACAATTCAGGCTCGATGGCCGGCGCGTCCATCGATCAGGCCAAGGCCGCCCTGAAGCTCGCGCTCGAGCGGCTGAAGCCCGGCGACACCTTCAACGTGATTCGGTTCAACCACACGACGGACGCGGTGTTCGCGGCGGCCCAGGCCGCGACGCAGCCGAATCTGGCGACAGCGAACCGCTACGTCGGCCGGATTCACGCCGACGGCGGCACCGAAATGCTGCCGGCGCTCCAGCAGGCCCTCGACGGCCGCGAGCATCCAGGCCGTCTGCGGCAGGTGATCTTCCTGACCGGACGGCGCGGTCGGCAACGAGCAGCAGCTCTTCGCGGCCATCCACGAGCGACTCGGCGACAGCCGGCTCTTCACGATCGGCATCGGCTCGGCGCCCAACAGCCACTTCATGCGCGAGGCTGCGCGGCTCGGGCGCGGCACGTTCACCTATATCGGCAGCATCAACGAGGTCAAAGAGAAGATGGTCACGCTCTTCGCGAAGCTCGAGGCGCCGGCGCTGACCGACGTCGAGATCGAGCCCGTGGCCGGGGCCGAGATCGTGCCCGAGCGGATCCCCGATGTCTATCTCGGCGAGCCGATCACGGTCGCGCTGAGAGCGCCGGCGTTACCGTCGCGGGTCGTGCTGCGCGGTCGCCTCGGCGTCGACGTGTGGGAGCGCGTGCTGACGCTCCACCCGACCGGCGAGGGCGCCGGCCTTTCTTCGTACTGGGCGAGCGGAAAGATCGCGGCGCTCCTCGACCGGCGCCGCACCGGCACGTCCGAGGACGAGATCCGTCACTCGGTGCTGGAGCTCGCGCTGACGTACCACCTGGTGAGCCCGTACACGAGCCTCGTCGCCGTCGACGTCACCCCGGTCCGTCCGGGCGACCAGTCGCTCGAGAGTCACGCGCTGAAGACGAATCTTCCCGACGGCTGGGACTACACCGCGGTCTTCGGTCTGGGGCAGGGCGCGACGAACGCGCCCGTCCACGTCATGCTCGGCCTCGTTGCCTGCCTGCTCGCGGCGGTCCTCGCCGCTGCGGCTCGGCGCGCGCGGCACCCGAGGAAGATCTGAATCGTCGCAGCCTCATCGTCGTCGCCGTGGCCCTGCTCGCCGCGCTCGGCGCGTGGGAGCTGGGCCACGGCGCGTGGATCCACGCCAAGGCCCAGCTCGCGCAGTACCTCTTGCAGCGGGCGTGGACGCGCACGCTCCGGGGCGAGCCGGCCTCCAAGCCGTGGCCGTGGGCCGACACGTGGCCGGTTGCGAGGCTGCGGGTGCCGGCTCACGGCGTCGACCTCATCGTCCTCACGGGCGTGAGCGGCCGCACGCTCGCGTTCGGTCCCGGCCACGCGCCGCACAGTGCCGCGCCCGGCGAGCCGGGGACCGCGATCGTGACGGCGCATCGCGACACGCACTTTCGTTTTCTCGAGCGGCTGCAGCGGGGCGACGAGATCCTCGTCGACGTGCCGGGGCGGCCGAGCGGGCGATTTCGAGTGGACGAGCTCTCGGTCGTCGACTCGAGATCCGCCGTGATCCGCACGGAGCCCGGAGCAGCCGCGCTCGTGCTGATGACCTGCTATCCGTTCGACGCGCTCGTGGCCGGCGGCCCGCTGCGCTACGTGGTCACCGCGCACGCGTCGGCCCAACAAGGTCCGCCGTCCGACGCACGGCCGTGATATAAGACTCTCCGGTAGCACCAACCTCGAAGGAGACGAGACCTTACCGTAGTGGCTCGTCGGAGTCGGTCCCGGCGACGCATCGGAACGTTCGTCGTGCTCGCGGTTGCGACGGTGGCCGTGCTCGGCCTGATCGCCGTCGCGGTCCCCGCCCGATTCATCGGCGAACACTGCTTCAGCGTGCGCATCCAGCCGCGCGAGCGATCGCCCGAGCTCATCAGCGCCACCGTCGACGTGCCCGGCTACCGCCGAAACGGGTCGTCCACCTTCCTCACCTTGCCCGCGTGGTACGTCGTGTACAACGCCGAGGAGTACGCGACGTTCGTCACGTCTCACGCCCCGAGCCGGTTCCCGTATTTCGCGGCGATCCGGCAGTACTGGCGGTACTACGCGAGCTCGTGCGGGGGACCAAGCGCATCTACCCGTTCGACGCGCGCGCGCACGTGATCCTCGGGCTCACCGGTCTGGCCTTCACGCTCGACAACACCGTCAAGGGCGCGTACGAGAACACGGTCGGCGTGGTCACCGAGAGCATCGGCTTCTACCACACCGAGGAGGACGTATTCGCGCGCAAGGCCGCCGGCCAGTATGCCGAGTTCGTGCGCACGGCGCCCTGGTACGAGTTTCCGTTCGCCGAGCGTCTCGAAGCCCTGTGGAAGGAAACACCCATGTGGGGCCTCGACGTCGTCCGCAAATGGGAGCGGCGCTTCACCCTGAGCGCGGAGTACGCGCTGATGGCGGTCTACGCGGAGATCGTCCGGCTCGGCACGCGGAACCCTCAGCGGCCGGAGGATCTGGTCATCTATGCCTGGGTCGACGACGTGCCCGACCGCATCTTCGGCGACCATCGGATCCGTAAGATCAAGGCGCTCGGCGACCGGTCCTACGTCATCGCCATGCCGCGCCGCGATGCCTTCACGCCGCTCGTCGCGGAGCTGGTGAAGCAAGGCGTGCGTTTCCGCGAGATCGCCGGCAACGACGAAATCTTGCTGACCGTGATCGCGCCCAGCGCTCTGAACTTTCGTCTCGAGACCGGCGAGATCCTCGCGAAGGAACCGCTCCTGACGAATCCGGCCGCCCAGCGAATCGCGGTGAAGACGCCCGTCAGATCCCTGAACGGAGTGGTCGCCGACCTGGGAAGAAGCGGCCTCACCATCGAACGCCTCTACGACTACTAGGCGCGCGAGGAGATCAGCGCCCAGGCCGAGTCGGCGAGCGGGCGCGCGCGCCGGCCGCGCTCCTGGGCATTCGGATCGTTCGCGGTCCCCGCGACCACACGTCCCATGATGCCCTGGGCGATCGCGGCCAGCCGGAACATGGCGAACGCGAGAGAGAACTCCCAGTCGCCGATGGTGCCGCGCCCGGCGCGCCGGCAGTAGTCGGCGACGTACTCGGCCTCGCTCGGGAGCCCGAGCTCCGTCAGATCCTTGTCGGCGAGCCCCTCCCACTCGCGCGTGAACCGATAGGGCAGGCAGAAGTAGGCGAGGTCCGCGAGCGGGTGGCCCAGGGTCGACAGCTCCCAGTCGAGCACGGCGACGACACGCGGCTCGGTCGGGTGGATGATCGTGTTCCCGAGCCTGAAATCGCCGTGGACGAGGGTGGTCTCGTCACCGGCGGGGATGTGCTCCGGCAGCCACGGAATGAGGCGCTCCATCGACTCGATCTTTTCGGTCTCCGACGCGCGGTATTGCTGGGTCCAGCGGTGAATCTGACGCGCGAAATAGTTGCCCGGCCGCCCGAAGTCGGCGAGACCGAGCGCCTGCCAATCGGCGGTGTGCAGACGCGCCAGCACGTCGATCAGCGACTCGTAGATGGCGCGGCGCTCGCGCGGCGTGACGGTGGGAATCGCCGGATCGGTGAAGATCCGACCGTGCACGCAGTCCATCACGTAGAACGCCGTGCCGATGACCGAGTCGTCCTCGCACAGGACGAAGCGTGCGCGGCACGGGAAACCCGGACTTGCCGAGCGCCGTGATCACCCGGTATTCGCGGTCGACCGCATGCGCGGAGGGCAAGAGCTTGCCCGGCGGCTTCCGGCGCAGCACGTACTCGCGGCCGCCGGCCGACAGGTGATACGTCGGATTGGACTGGCCGCCCCGGAACTGGCGCACCTCGATCGGCCCGCTGAAGCCGTCGACGTGGGCGCGCAGGTAGCGCTCGAGCGCGGCCACGTCGAACCGGTGGGCTTCGCGGACCTCGGCGGTCTGCGCGATCATCTCGCTGGGTCTCCTCCCGTGCGCGCGTCAGTATAATCCACTCGCGCTATTTCCACTCCCGGAGGGCACTCGTGATCCGCTCGGTACCCGGCCGTACACCCCGCGTCGATCCCGACGCCTACGTCGATCCGCAGGCAGCGGTCATCGGTGACGTCACGATCGGAGCCGGCTCGTCGGTCTGGCCCTTCGCGGTCCTGCGGGGCGACCAGGACAACTACGTCACGCTCGGCCGCAACTCGAACGTCCAGGACAACTCGGTGCTGCACGTCACGCCCGAGCATCCGTGCATCGTGGGCGACGGTGTCACGATCGGCCACCGCGCGGTCGTCCACGGCTGCCGGGTCATGAACAACGTGCGCATCGGGATCGGCGCCGTCGTCCTGGACGGCGCCGTGATCGAGGAGGGCGCACAGGTCGGCGCCGGCGCGCTGGTGCCGCCCGGCAAGATCGTGCCCGCCGGCTGGCTCGTGATGGGCGTCCCGGCCAAGCCCATCCGCAAAATGGACGCCGCCGAGCTCGAAGACATCCTGAAAAACGCCCGCGACTACATCAACCTCTGGCACCGCGACTACCGCGCCTGAGCCGACGCGGTTCGACGGCGCACGCGAAGCCCGGCCGATAGGCGACCGCCGCTCAGGACTGCTCGCACCTGGCCAGTCGCGTCGCTGACTGGACTAGGCGAGAACGGAGTCGGGGCGCCGGGGCGGGGTGTGCGGGAGGGGTCGAGGGACCCGTTCCCTCCAAGCGAGCGGCGGACGACGCGCGCCCAGATGGAGCCCAGCCGCCGCGGAGCAGCGCACGCGCGCCGCGTGGTCAGCTCGACCCTCCCGCACACCCCCGCCCCGGCGCCCCGCCTCCGCGAGCTAGTGACCGTTGCCGCGTACAGCCTCGCCCAAGGCGACGGCAAGATTCTGACGGGCTCCGCCAAGCCGAGGATGCACCGCGAGCGCCCGACGAAACATCCCCGCGGCCTCGCGAGGTCGCCCGAGCGCCATGTAGCAGAGCCCCGCGCCCGACAGCGCGCCGAAGTGATGGGGATTGCGGGCGAGCGTCTCCTCGCAGTCGGCGACCGAGCCTTCGTAGTTCTCGGCGACGTAGCGCACGGTCGCGCGCTTGTTCCAGCCCTCGGCGAACGCGGGAGCCTGCGCGATCATGCGGGCGAAGATCGCCTCGGCCGCGAGCAGGTCGCGCCGCTCCATGAGGGCGATGCCCTCCCGCAGGAGCGCGTCGATCTCGCGGTCACCCGAGCGATGCCACATCTCCCACAGCGCGGCCTCGGCGCGTGCCGCCGCCGCCTCGTCGCCCCCGAGCAGTGCTTTCAGTCCCTCGTCTTCGGTCATGGCGCCCCAAGCTTGCGTCGAGTCGGCGCCAAGAGCAAGATGGCGCCTGACATGGCGGCGAGATTCACCGGGAAGGTCGTGCTCATCACCGGAGGCGCCGGCGGCATCGGGCGCGCCGCCGCCGTGCGCTTCGCGTCCGAGGGCGCGCGCGTGGTGGTCGTCGATCTGGCCGCGGCGGCGCTCCGGCAGAGCGTGGCCGCGGTCGAGAAGGTCGACGGCGAGGTGCACGCCGTCGAGGCCGACGTGACGAAGCTGGCGGAGGTGCAGAAATACGCCGACGCGGCCGTGAAGCGGTTCGGCGGCATCGACGTCTTCTTCAACAACGCGGGCGTGCTCGGCGCGCTGAAGCCGCTGGTCGACTATCCCGAAGAGACGTTCGACCGGGTGATCGCCGTCAACCTCAAGGCCGTCTGGCTCGGGATGAAGGTGGTCGCGCCGCTGATGCGCGCGCGGCGGCGGGGCCATCGTGAACACGGCGTCGATCGCGGGCTGCGCGGCTCGCCGAACATCATCGCCTACACCGCGAGCAAGCACGCGGTCGTCGGCATGACGCGCGCCGCGTCGCTCGAGCTGGCGCGCCACAACATCCGCGTCAACGCCGTGTGCCCGGCGCCGATCGAGACGCCGATGGCGCAGGAGCTCGAGACCGAGATCAAGCGGGAGCGACTGACCGCGACCATCCCGATGCGTCGCTACGGCGCGCCCGAAGAGGTCGCCGCCCTCGTCGCGTTCCTGGCGAGCCCCGACGCGACGTACATCACCGGCGGCATCTACACCGTCGACGGCGGCGCGATGGCGTGAACATCGCGGTCAGCGGCGCCAGCGGTCTGATCGGCGCCGCGCTGATCGCTTCCCTCGAGGCTGGTGGGCATCGAGCGATCCCGCTCGTGCGCCGCGAGCCGCGGCCCGGCGAGGACGCGCTCCGCTGGGATCCTTCCTCCGGCGCGATCACGCCGGCCGGCCCGTCCGTCGCGGACGCCGTCGTCCATCTCGCCGGCGACAGCATCATGGGGCTCCGGTGGACGGCGGAGAAGAAGCGCCGTATCCGTGAGAGCCGCGTGACCGCGACCCGCCTGCTGGTTCAAACGCTGACTCGGCTCGCGAAGCCGCCGGCCGTGCTCGTCTGCGCCTCGGGCGTCGGCTACTACGGCAGCCGCGGCGACGAGGTGCTGAGCGAAGAGAGCCGACCCGGCACCGGCTTTCTGGCCGATCTCGCCCGCGAGTGGGAAGCGGCCACCGCCACGGCGATCGCGCAGGGGATCCGCGTGGTGAACCTGCGGTTCGGCGTCGTGTTGAGCGCACACGGCGGCGCGCTCGCCAAGATGCTGACCCCGTTCCGGCTGGGCCTGGGCGGCGTCATCGGCGACGGCGCACAGTGGATGAGCTGGATCGCGCTCGACGACGTGATCGGCGCGATCCGCCACGCCCTCACGACCGACGCGCTCCGCGGACCGCTGAACGTCGTCGCGCCAGCGCCGGTCACCAATGCCGAGTTCACGCGGACCTTGGGCCGGGCGCTCGGGCGCCCGACGCTCGTGCCCCTGCCGGCGTTCGCGGCGCGCCTGGCGCTGGGCGAGATGGCGGACGAGCTGCTGCTCGCGAGCCAGCGCGCCGTGCCAGCGCGGCTTCAGGCGAGCGGCTACCGCTTCCGTTACCCCACCCTGGACGACGCGCTCCGCGCCGTGCTCGGCCGCTAGCCTGACTAGCGAACGGTGACGGTGAACGAGAGCTGGCGCGCGGGCGGCGCCTCCGTTTCCCACGGAAGGCGATAGTCGAAGACCAGGACCTGCCGGCCCGTGTGCGCGGTCGTGAATCGCCAGATCTCGACGACCGGCCCGCCGCTCTGGATCGCGCTCGACCGCCGGCAGCCCTCCAGCTTCAGGACCGCGGCCGGCGCCGCGGCGAGCGACCATCGATAGCCCATGGCCGGATTGCCCGGCAGGCGGACGAGCAGCTCCTGATCCGATCGCAGCTCGATCGTGCGGCCGTTGCTCTCGGGCGTGATCATCACCGCGCCGCCGTGGTGCGCCGTGGCCGGCGAGCGAGCACGCCGCGACGAGGAACAGCGAGACCAACAAGAGGCTGACAGCGCCGACGCGGATGCGGGCGCGGCCAGCTCGTCGGCGAGACGAACCAGGCGCCCGGCGAATCAGGGACGGGGCAGGCGGGGTGGCTCGGCGCAGGCGCGCTCGACCTCGTCGATCGTCTTGGGTGTGCCTGCGGTGAGCACGTCGCAGCCGTCCGCGGTGATCAGCACGTCGTCCTCGATGCGGATGCCGATGCCGCGCAGCTCCTTCGGGACGGCGTGCGTGATCTTCTCGGCCTTCGCCTTCTCTTCGTCCTCGATCTTCTTGGCGGCGGCCGCGCCGAGGCGCAGGCGGCGCTCCCACGCTCCTCCTCGCTGTACTCGCGCAGATGGTACGTCGCGCTCTCGCGCTCGGGATCGAAGTAGAGGCCGGGCTCCACGGTCAGCACCATGCCGGGCTCGAGAATGCGCGACTTGCGGTCGATCCGATAGTCGCCGACGTCGTGCACGTCCATGCCGAGCCAGTGCCCGGTGCCGTGCATGTAGAACTCGCGATAGTGGTGCATCGCGAGCGACTCCTCGACGCCGCGCGGCAGCGCCCCGAGCGCCACGAGCCCCTCGGTGAGCACGCGCCGCGCGGCCTCGTGCACCGCCTCGTACCGGTTGCCCGGGCGCGCCGCCGCGATCCCGGCGAGCTGCGCGCGCAGGACGATCTCGTAGACCGCGCGCTGGGCGGCCGTGAATCGCCCGCTGACCGGGAACGTGCGCGTGATGTCGGCCGAGTGATAGCCGTACTCGCAGCCGGCGTCGATCAGCAGGAGATCGCCGTCTTCCATGCGCCGCGTGTTCTCGCTGTAGTGGAGAATGCACGCGTTGGCGCCGGAGGCGACGATCGAGGGATAGCCGTTGCGCGGCGAGCCGTTCACGCGGAACACGTACTCGAGCGCCGCCTGCACCTGATACTCGTAGAGCCCGGGCCGCGCGTAACGCATCGCCTCGACGTGCCCGTCGCGACTGATCTCGCACGCGCGGCGATGTCGCGCCAGCTCAGCAGCCGAGCGGCGCAGTCGCAGCTCGTTGAGGATCGGCCCCGGATCCTCGATGCGCACGGGCGGTGCGAAGCCCGCGAGCGCGCGGCGCGCAGATCGCCGACCAGCCGCGTGACCCGGCTGTCGAACGCGCCGCTGCCGAGCCGGTAGAAGATCGCCGGCCGGTCGATCATGTACTCGCGCAGCTTCGCGTCGAGCCGGTCGATCGTGTACGCGGCGTCCGCGCCGTAGGCGGCGATGGCGCCCTCGGTGCCGGCGCGCCGCCCGTTCCAGATCTCCATCTCGCGGTCGCGCGGGCGGACGAAGAGGACGAAGCGCTCCTTGGCGTCCGCCGGATTGAACACGGCGACCGCGTCGGGCTCGTCGAACCCGGTCAGGAAGAAGAAGTCCGGAGGCCTGGCGGAACTCGTAGTTCACGTCCGCGTTGCGCTGGATCTCCCGGGCGCCCGGGATGATGGCGAGTCCGTCACCGATGGCCGCCGCGAACCGTTGCCGACGCTCGACGAAGGGGGCTGGATCGAATGGGCTCATCGGCGCAATAATACAACGGCGAAGGGGGAGCGTCCCATGCACGTTGGAATGGCGGCCGTGTTCCAGAACCCCGGCAAGGCGCGAACCGACCGCGACGTCTATCGAAACGAGCTCAGGCTGGCGGACCTGGCCGAGCCGCTCGGCTTCGAGTCGATCTGGGGCGTCGAGCATCACTTCACCGACTACACGATGTGCCCGGACGTGCTGCAGTTCCTGACGTACATGGCCGGCCGCACGCGAGCGCGCGCGGCTGGGCTCGATGGTCGTGGTGCTGCCGTGGCACGATCCGATGCGCGTCGCCGAGGAAGTCTCGATGCTCGACAACATCTCGGGCGGCCGGCTGATCCTGGGCCTCGGGCGCGGCGCCGGCAAGGTCGAGTTCGACGGCTTCCGCCTCTCGATGGACGAGTCGCGCCAGCGCTTCACCGAATCAGCCGAGATGCTGCTGGGCGGTCTCGAGACCGGCTACTGCGAGTACGACGGCACCTTCGTCAAGCAGCCGCGCGCCGCGATCCGCCCCGCGCCCTTCAAATCGTTCCGCGGCCGCACCTATGCCGCCGCGGTCTCGCCGGAGTCGCTGCCGATCATGGCGAAGCTCGGCGTCGGGATCCTGATCATTCCGCAGAAGCCGTGGAAGGAAGTCGCGCGGGAGCTCGAGACCTACCGCTCGATCTACCGCGACGTGAACGGCGTCGAGGCGCCGCCGCCGGTCTCGGCGGGCTGGACGTTCTGCGACGAGAGCGCGGCGCGCGCCGAGGAGATGGCGCGACGGTTCATCGGCGGCTACTACCAGACGGTGCTCGACCACTATCAGTTCCAGGGCGATCACCTCGCCCGGACGAAGGGCTACGAGTACTACGGCAAGATGGCGGAGAAGATCACGCAGTACGGGACCGACACCGTCGTCGACTACTTCATGAACCTGCAAGTCTGGGGCACGCCCGAGCAGTGCTACGAGAAGATCCTCGACATCCACGCGCGAACGAACAACAGCCACTACGTCGGCGTCTTCAGCTACGCCGGCATGCCGTACGAGGACGCCGAGGCCAACATGCGCCTCTTCGCCCGCGAGGTCATGCCCGCCCTCAAGAAGCTCGGCGTCGAGGCGCCGGCCGGCGAGCCGCGTGCCGGTGGCCTCGCGCGCCGGCCAGCCCGGCGACGTGGGACTCCTCGGCTCATGACGACGCCACTCAGCGTCTATCTGCCGTTCAATATCGACTGCCTCCGCGGTGCCTTCGTTCCGGCCAAGCGCGGGACGAAGCCGCCGATCGAGCGCGGCAACTGGATCATCATCCAGGATCAGAAGCTCCTGGTCGTTCCGGACGGCGACCGCTTCCGGCTCCCGTCGGGTGAGCGCCCGGCCAAGCTCGACGGCGCCCTCGGCGAGCCGATCTGGCTCGGGACCCTGGGCGGCGACACCGAGTGCTGGGTGGCGTCGCTCCCCGCGAGGCCGCCGTCCCGGACGAATTCCAGCGCGAGACGCTCGTGCCGATGGCAGGCACGCGTCTGCCCGACGATCTGCTCTCGCTCGGCGGCATGGCCATGCAGGCCCTCTGGTGGGAATCGACGAGCGGCTTCTGTCCCCGCTGCGGCGGCTCCACCGAGCGCCTGGCCGGCGAGTGGGGCAAGCGCTGCCCGAAGTGCAAGTACGAGCACTACCCTCACCTGCACCCGGCGGTCATCGTCGTCGTGCGCGACGGCGACCGCGTGCTGCTCGCGCGCAAGGCCATCTGGGCGCCCGGCCGCTACGCGCTCGTCGCCGGCTTCGTCGACAACGGCGAGTCGCTCGAGGGCTGCGTCGCGCGCGAGGTGAAGGAAGAGGTCGGCGTCGACGTGAAGGACATCACGCTACGTCGGCAGCCAGAACTGGCCCTTCCCGAGCCAGCTGATGGTCGGCTTCGTCGCCACCTACGCGGGCGGCGAGATCAAGGTGGACGCCGAGGAGCTGGAGGACGCGCGCTGGTTTCCGTGCACGAACCTCCCGAGCCTGCCCTCGCGCCACAGCATCTCGCGCTACCTGATCGACAACTTCGCGCGCTGATCTCTTCCGGGCGACGTCTCCGTCGTCCGATGGTCCGATCGCTGGCGATTCGGCGTGTTCGGGAGCACACTCGGTACGTAGTTAGCTGGTCGGGCGTGCGTCGATGAAGGAGGCGCCCATGTCGAACCGAGTGCGAGTCAACCTCGCCAATCCCGCGGAGCTCCTCGAGCTGCCGGGCATCGGCCCCGAACAGGCCCGCGCCATTCTCCGGTTTCGCGCCGAGCACGGGCCCATCCAGGACGCGAACCAGCTCGCCGCAATCCTGCGCGCCTGGCCGGTCGCCGATGCGATCTGGGATCGCGTCGCGTTCGATCCCGCGGAGCACCACCGCGCCCGAGGCACCGGGCGCCTGAGCTTCGGTCGGTCGTCACAACAAGGAGGCCAGCCATGGTGATCCGGATTACCTGGGGCAAGCTCCGGGCGGGCGCGTGGAACGACTTCGAGCGGACCTACCGGGAGAACGTGCTCACCAAAGGTAAAGGGCTCAAGGGACTGCGCGGCCGCTGGCTCGCGCAAGACTCCGGGGACAAGGACACCGGTTTCGCGGTGAGTCTCTGGGAGAATCCCGCGGACATGAAGGCCTACGAGGACAGAGCGCGCTCTACCGCGAGGTCATGGCGCCGCTGCAGCCGTTCTTCGTGGGCGAGTACAAGACGTATCGCTGCGACGTCAAGTACACCGACATGGGCAAGTAGCCCGAGGCCCTGGCCGGCGCGTCAGGTCGATGCGGCGCCCGGCGGGCACGCGGTAGGACGGCGCCGCATTTCTTGCATGTGCGCTGTGACGGGCTCGCGTTGAACTGCTTGATGACGTCGAGCAGCTCCACCTCGATGTTGGTGACCGAGAACGTCGTCTCGTGGAGCTTGGCGCCGCACTTGTCGCAGAACCATGCGAGGCCGTCGCGCTCGTCGGGGCGCGCGCTTGCGCTCGATGACGAGGCCCCAGGTGTCGGCCGGACGGATCGGGCAGTGCGGCGTGCCGGCGCGGCAGAGCATCGCCTCGCCCTCGCGCACCGTGATGTCGCGCGGTCGCGCCGTCGGCGTCGATGCATCGCACGGTGATGTCGCCCTTGAGCTGATAGAAGATCTCGTCGCCCGGATCGATGTGAAAGTCGTTCCGCGCGTTCGGCCCGCGGACGATCTGGTAGATGAACTCGCTCTCGGGAAACACTTCCTTGTTCGCGACCGGCCCGCTGAACAGAGTCTTGTGCTCGTCGATCCACGTCATCAGGTGCACGGGCGAGATGTTCGCCATCGATTCCTCCAGCCTTCGCGCTGATCTCAGCGCTGGACTTCAGCGACCCACGCGGTCGTCCGCCCGCCGACGGTCAGGTAGCGGATCCGCTCGCCGCGCGCCGTCACCGGGCGCTGCAAGCCGCTTGCTCCACCGGGTGTGAAACAGCCACTTCGGCGGGAAGCGGTCGCTGTCGGCGCCGGCGCGAACCGCCGTCGAGATGACCGAGCGCAGCCGCGAGCGAATCCGGCCGATCTCCGCGCGCGTCAGCGTGTGCGTGCGGCGGCGCGGATCGATGCGGGCCTGATAGAGCACCTCGTCGGCGATCCAGTTCCCGACGCCCGCCGAGAACGACTGATCGAGCAGCACCGCCTTGACCGGCGCGGCGCGCTCGCCGAAGAGCGTCGGCCAGCCGGCGCGAGGGGCGGCAGATCGTGGAGCGCGTCGAAGCCGAGCAGGCTGATCGGCGGCTCGGCCCGCCGGATCGTGGCGCAGCCGCACGCGGCCGAGCCGCCGCGCGTCGCGAAACACGATCTTCGCCGCCGTCGTCGAGCGTCAGGTGCAGCTTGAGGAACCGCGGCGGCCACGACTCTCGGCGCGCCCGACGCCCTTCGACCATGAGCCGCTGGCGCTGCCGGCCGCGCACCTCGATCCCACCGGACATCCCGAAGTGAAAGCACGGCCAGGGTCGGCGGTCGAGCTCGAGCCAGAGATGCTTGCCGTGCCGGTGCGCCGCCAGCACCCGGCGACCGACGAGCGCCCGCCGCACGCGCGCCGGGCTCACGCCCTGGAACACGATCGGGTCCGGCACGACGCGAGCGTCACGATGCGCCGGCCGACCGCGGATGCGCGTCAGCAGGCGCCGGGCGGCTTCGACCTCGGGCAGCTCGGGCATCGGGCTAGTGTACGCTGAGACCCCCGCGAGCGGGCGGAGACGGCCGGCCGCCGCACGTGATACGCTTCGGCCCTAACTCTGGGCGACGCACGGGCTGGCCCCGCCGGCCCGACGGCGCGGCGCCATCGAATCCTAGCGAGGAGCCGTCGATGGCACGGATGACCGGTGGTGAAGCGATCGTGAAGGCGCTCGCCCGCGAGGGCGTGAAGGTGGCGTTCGGACTCCCGGGCGTTCAGCTCTACGGCATCGTCACCGCGTTCCGCGACGAGCCGATCCGGCTTCATCACCGTCCGCCACGAGGGGTCGTCGACCTACATGGCCGACGGGTACGCGCGCGCCGGCGGCGGCATCGGCGTCGCGGTGGCCGTGCCCGGACCGGGCCTGCTCAACGCGGCGGCCGGACTGAACACCGCGTACGCGGCCTCCTCGCCCGTGCTGATGATCGCCGGACAGATTCCACGCAACCAGATCGGCAAGAAGATCGGCGTGCTCCACGAGCTCGACAACCAGCTCGACGCCATCGCCGGCTCGACGAAGTGGCGTCAGACCATCATGCAGGTGGCCGACGCGCCTCGCATCGTCCACGAAGCCTTCGGCGCAGCTGCGCAGCGGCCGCCCGCGTCCGGTCGCGATCGACATGCCGTGGGACACGATGGAGGAAGAGGTCGACGTGACCCTGCCGGCGCGTGCCCGCGCATCCGCCGCGCGCCGCCGCGCCGGCAGCCGACATCGATCGCGCGGCCGAGATGCTGCTGCGCGCGCCAGCGGGTCGCCATCTACGCGGGCGGCGGCGTGCATCTCTCGGGCGCTCACGCGGCGCTCGCCGCGCGTCGCCGAGCACCTGCAGGCCGGCGTCGTCGAGACGGCCGAGGGCAAGGGCGCGATCAGCGACGCGAGCGATCTCTCGCTCGGCGCCGGGCTCTTCCCGAAGAGCCCGCTGCGGCGCTATCTCGACGCGGCCGACGTGGTGCTGGCGGTCGGGAGCCGGTGCTCCGCCGCGATGTTCAGGGCGGACCAGCAGGTGATCCAGATCGACGCCGATCCCGACGAGATCGGGCGGAACCACAAGACGACGTCGGGCTCGTCGGCGACGCGAAGGCGACGCTCGAGGCGCTGCTGGAGCGGCTTCGCGCCGGCGGCAAGCCGCGCGCCTCGCACAAGGCCGAGCGCGAGAAGATTCGCGAGGAAGTCGCCGGCTTCATGACCCAGGAGCCGAACTCGTCGATCCTCCGGTCGCTGCGCCAGGGCATCCCCGCAGGATGCGGTCGTCATCGCCGGCATGACGCAGATGGGCTACTTCTCGCGCCCGTTCTTCCCGGTGTACCAGCCGCGCACGTACATCACGTCGTCGTACTCCGGCAATCTCGGCTTCGAGTACCCGACCGCGCTCGGCGCGAAGGTGGCGACGCCGAACCGTCCGGTGGTCATGATCTCGGGCGACGGCGGCTTCATGTACTACGCGCAGGAGATGGCGACGGCCGTCCAGCAGGGCATCAACGTCGTCGCGGTCGTCTTCAACGACAACGCCTACGGCAACGTCGCCCGCGACCTCGACGAGCACTGGGGCGGCAAATTCGCGGCCGAGCTGCACAATCCCGATTTCGTCCGGCTCGCCGAGGCCTACGGCGCCGTGGGCCGGCGCGCGAAGGAGCCGGCGCGAGGTGGGCAAGCTCATCGCCGACGCGATCCAGATGGACCGGCCCGTGCTGATCGAGGTGCCGGTGGGGCGGATGATGAGACCCGTGTTCTTCTCACCGCTCAAGACCCTGCCGCGCTACCAGCACTGAGGCACGCACAGAGCAGACAGATTCAAGGGGAGAGGACGATGGAATTCGAGTACTCGAAGAAGACCAAGATGTACATGGAGCAGCTCACCGACTTCATGACCAAGTACATCTACCCGAACGAGAAGGTCTTCCACGACCAGCTCAGCTCGGCGCCGACCCGCTGGCAGATTCCTCCGATCATGGAAGAGCTCAAGGCCAACGCCCGCGAGCGCGGGCTCTGGAACCTCTTCCTGCCGGAGAGCGAGCGCGGCGCCGGGCTCACCAACCTCGAGTACGCGCCGCTCTGCGAGATCATGGGCCGCTCGCCGATCGCGCCCGAGGCGTTCAACTGCTCGGCGCCCGACACCGGCAACATGGAGACGATCGAGCGCTACGGCTCGCCGGAGCAGAAGAAGCAGTGGCTCCAGCCGCTGCTCGAGGGCAAGATCCGCTCGGCGTTCATCATGACCGAGCCGAAGGTCGCCTCGTCGGACGCCACGAACATCGAGTCGTCGATCGTCCGCGACGGCGATTCGTACGTCATCAACGGCCACAAGTGGTGGACGCTCGGGCATCGGCGACCCGCGCTGCAAGATCCTCATCTTCATGGGCAAGACCGACGCCAAGAACCCGGACCGCTACAAGCAGCAGTCGATGATCCTGGTGCCGCGCGAGACGCCCGGCATCAAGGTGCTCCGCATGCTGACCGTGTTCGGCTACGACGACGCGCCCCACGGCCACGGCGAGGTGCTCTTCGAGAACGTCCGCGTGCCGGCCTCGAACATCCTGCTGGGCGAGGGACGCGGCTTCGAGATCGCCCAGGGCCGCCTCGGGCCCCGGCCGCATCCATCACTGCATGCGCCAGATCGGCGTGGCCGAGCGCGCCCTCGAGCTCATGTGCAAGCGCTCCCAGAATCGCGTGGCGTTCGGCAAGCGGCTGGCCGAGAACGACATCACGCTCGAGCGCATCGCGCAGTCGCGGATCGAGATCGACCAGGCGCGGCTGCTCGTCCTGCACGCGGCGTACATGATGGACACCGTCGGCAACAAGGCGGCGCAAGCAAGCGATCGCCGAGATCAAGGTCGCGGTGCCCAACATGACCCTGCAAGTGGTCGAGCGCGCCATGCAGCTCCACGGCGGCGGCGGCGTGAGCCAGGAATTTCCGCTGGCGTCGATGTGGGCGCACTCGCGGACCTTGCGCTTCGCCGACGGGCCCGACGAGGTGCACCGGCGCCAGATCGGCCGGCTGGAGCTCCGCAAGCACGGTTGAGCGGCGCCGAGTCGGATCGTCGCCGGCCTGGAGGCCGCCGGGGTCACGCTGGCGGCTTCCGTGCCCGATACCTGGATCGGCAAGCTGATGGCGGCGGTGCGACATCGAAGACGATTCGTGCCGTCGACGCCGCGCGCGAGGAGGAAGCGGTGGCGATCGCGTGCGGCGCCACCCTCGCGGGCGGCCGCGGCGCGGTGCTGATCCAGAACGCCGGGCTCTTCAACTGCGGCGGCGTCCTGGCGGGCCTCGTGAGCCTCTACCGCATCCCGTGCTTCTTCATCGTGTCCTATCGCGGCGACCGGCGCGACCCGATCTACTATCACGAGCCGAAAGGGCGCGTGACCGAGCCGACGCTCTCGGCGTGGCGGCTTGCCGTTCGCGATCGCCGACCACACGACCGACCTCGAGGCGCAGGTCGTCCACGGCGTGGAATCGGCCGTCGCCTCGAACGGGCCGGCCGTGCTCCTGATCAGCGGCGAGGACATCGAGTGACGCCGCGGCGGCCGCTGCTCGAGGCGCTGCGTCGCGATGCTCGACGCCCAGCGACGTCCTCGTCTCGAGCCTCGGCGCCAACTCGCGCTACCTTCCTCATCTGAACGTGAACGGCGCCGGTCTTCGCCCTGTGCGACTCGATGGGCGCGGCGATTCCGCTGGCGCTCGGCATGGCGCTACAGCGCCCCGATCGCCACGTGGTCGCGCTCGAGGGTGACGGCTCGCTTGCTGATGTGCCCGAACGTCCTCGCCACCGTCGCCGCCGCGCGCCCGTCGAATCTGACGGCGCTCCTCTGGGTGAACGGACACTATGAGTCGTCCGGCGGTCAGGCGCTACCCTCGGCGCCGGTCGACTGGCCGGAGCTCGCGAAAGGATTCGGCATCGCGAACGTCGAGCGGGTCGGCGACGTCCCGGCGCTTCGCGCGGCCTTCCCGCGCGCGCGCGGCCGCGAAAGCCCCGGCGCTGCTCGTCGTCGACGTGGCCTTCGATCCGAGCGAGCCGATCCCGCCCTACTCCGAGCGACCCGACGACATTCGGGCGCGGTTCCGGATCGCATGACTGCACGCCGGCGTCCGCGTGGGCGTCGACGTCGGCGGCACGTTCACCGACCTCGTCGCGTGCGATGCGCCGGGTCGCGACGACGCTCGCTCAAGGTGCCGACCACGCCCGCCAATCCGGCGGGCGGCGTGCTCGAACGGCCTGGCGGCGGTCGGCCGCGTGGCGGGCCGCTGCGCGTCGCTCGCCCACGGGACCACGCCTGGTCACGAACGCGATCGTCGAGCGCCGCGTCGGCGCGGTCGGCCTCGTCACCACGCGCGGCTTCGGCGACGTGCTCGAGATCGGCCGCATGAACCGGCCGCATCTCTACCGGATCGATCTGCCCGCCAAGCCCGAGCCCCTGGTGCCGCGCCGGCTCCGGGCCGAGGTCGGCGAACGGGTCGGGCCCGACGGCTCGGTGCTGGTCCCGCTCGACCTCGGCGAGATGCCGACGATCATCGAGCGCTTCAAGCGCCAGGGCGTCGAGAGCGTCGCGATCTGTCTCCTGCACGCTTATGCGAACCCGGCGCACGAGCAGGCGCTGCGCCAGGCCCTCGCCGCGCACTTCCCGTACGTGTCGGTCTCGAGCGAGATCAACGCCGAGTTTCGCGAGTACGAACGCACGTGCACGACCGTGCTCAACGCGTCGGTCATGCCGCTGGCCGCGCGCTACATCGACGATCTGGTAGGGCGCTTGACCGTCGGCTCAGGCTCGATTCCGCTTCATCTTCTGCACTCCGCCGGCGGCATGATGTCCGTCGATGCCGCGCGGGCGCGGCCCCTCACGATGGCGATGTCGGGCCCGGCCGCCGGCGTCGCGGCCGCCGCCTACCTCGCGCGCACGCTCGATCTGCCGCGCGCGCTCGCCTTCGACATGGGCGGCACGACCACCGACGTGTGCCTCATCACCGACGGCGTCCCGGAGACGGCGCGCCAGCGAAAGCTCGGCGACTATCCGGTGCGCCTGCCCGCCGTCGCCGTCGAATCGATCGGGGCCGGCGGCGGCTCGATCGCCTCGATCGACGCGATCGGCGCCCTCAAGGTGCGGTCCGCGGAGCTCGGGCGCGGTGCCGGGACCGGCCTGCTACGGCCTGGGCGGGACCGAGCCGACCGTGAGCGACGCCAACCTGATCCTCGGCTATCTCAACCCGGAGCGGATCTACGGCGGATCGATCCGGCTCGATCGCGCGCGCGCAGAGCGGGCGCTCGAGCCGATCCAGCGTCGCTTCGGCCTGTCGCTGCTCGACGCGGCCCACGCCGTGGTCGAGGTGGCTAACGCGAACATGCAGCGGGCGCTCCGGCTGGTCTCGGTGCAGCGCGGCTACGATCTGCGCGAGTTCACGTTGATCGCCTACGGCGGCGCCGGGCCGGTGCACGCCGGCGCGCTCGCGCGCGAGGCCGGGATCGCGCGCATCGTCGTGCCGGCCCATTCCGGCGCGTTCTCCGCGCTCGGCTGCCTGGTCTCGCCGCTGCGGTACGACGCGGTGCAGACGCACCGCATGCGTCTCGAGTCGTGGGATCGCCAAGGTCGTCGCCGACCGGCTGCGCGCGCTCGAGTCGCAGTGCCTGACCCCGCTGCTCGACGAGGGCCACGCGGCCGAGCGCGTGCTCCTGAAGCGCAGCGTCGACCTCCGCTACGCCGGCCAGAACTACGAGCTCGAGGTGGACTACGGCGCACGGCGCGCCGGACGCGCTGCGGACGACGTTCGAGCGCCGGCACCGGCAGCTCTACGGCTACGCGACCGGCGAGAGCGTCGAGTGCGTCAACCTGCGAGTGTCCGCCCAGCTCGTGTCGCGACGAGCTGACGCTCGGCTCGAGCGCGGCCACCGGCGCCGCGAACGCCCGTCGGCGAGCTGCGCGCGTTCTTCCGGGGCGCCGAGCGCGCTCGCGATGCCGCGGTACGAGCGCGGCGCGCTGCCGCCGGGCCAGGAGCGTCTCGGGCCCGGCGCTCGTCGAGGACGAGTGGTCGACGACGCTCGTCTATCCCGGCCAGCGCTGTCGGGCCGATCGCCTGGGCAATCTCCTGATCGAGGTGGCGCCGTGACCTTGCATCCCGCGACGCTCGAGGTCGTGCGCAACGCGCTCTACGCGATCGCCGAGGAGATGAGCGTGATCGTCATGCGCTCGGCGCGCTCGCCGCTCCTCAAGGAAGCGGGCGATCTCTCCTCGGCGCTGACCGACGCCGACGGGCGGCTCATCGCGCAGGGTCGCGACATCCCGATCCACCTGGGCGTCATGGGCTTCACCGTCAAAGAGTTTCTCGAGCGGGTGCCGAAGGATCGGCTGCGCGACGGCGACGTCTGGTTCCTCAACCTTCCCGAGGTGGGCGGCAACCACCTGCCCGACGTCAAGGCCGTGCGGCCGGTGTTCGTCGGCGGCCGGCTGGTCGCCTTCGCGATCAACCTCGCCCACTGGGCCGACATCGGCGGCGCGGTGCCGGGCAGCTACGTCCCGTCGGCCACCGAGTGCTATCAGGAAGGCCTGCGCATCGCGCCGATCCGACTCTTCTCGGCCGATGGGCCCGGAGCGCCCGGCGATCGATTTCGTCCTCGCGAATCTTCGCGGCCGCGAGGAGCGCGAGGGCGATATCTTCGCCCAGTTCGCCGCCAACGACGTCGCGGCCCGGCGGCTGCAAGAGCTCTTCGCCCATCACGGCGCCGAGACCATCGACGCCTGCTTCGAGCGGCTCCACGACGAGTCGGAGAGCGCAGATGCGGCGGGCCATCCGCGCGCTGCCGGACGGCGTCTGGGAAGGCGAGGACTGGGTCGACGACGACGGCGTCGACGACACGGCCGATCCGCATTCACGTGCGGGTCGAGATCGCGCGGCGACGAGGCGCGCTTCGACTTCACGGGCACCTCGCCGCAGGTCGCGCGGCCCCGTGAACACGACGTACTACATCGCCTGCTCCGTCGGTCTACTACGCCATGAAGGCGCTCGTCGCGCCGGACGTGCCGCCGAACGACGGCTGCTACCGGCCGCTGCACGTCCTGCGTACCGCCGCGCACGGTCTTGAGCGCCGATCCCGGATCGGCCCGTCGTCGGCGGCAATCACGAGACCTGCCAGCGCGTCGTCGACGCGATCGTCAAGGCGCTGGCGCCCGCGCTGCCCGACCGCGTCTCCGCCGGCGGTCCGACGACGTCCGGCGTCCTGATCTTCGGCGCGCGCCAGCCCGACGGCCGCTGGTCGATCCTCTACGAGGTGCACGGCGGCGGCGAGGGCGCGACCGCCGTCGAAGGACGGCGCCTCCGCGGTGCGCGTGCACATGTCGAACGTGATGAACACGCCGATCGAGGTCATCGAGGGCGAGTACCCGATCATCGATCGAGGAGCAGGCGCTCCGCCCGGCTCCGGCGGCGACGGCGCGCATCGCGGCGGCCTCGGATTCCGGCGCGCCTATCGCGTCCTGGCCTCGGAGCGTCACCCTGACGAGCATGCTCGACCGGCGCGTCGATGCCGCCCTACGGGCTCGCCGGCGGGCGCGACGCCGCGCCGTTCCGCATCACGCTTGAACCCGGACCGCGCGAGCGCGTGATCCGGCGGCAAGGAGACCGTGCGCCTCGCCGCCAACGACCTCGTCGTCATCGAGACGTGCGGCGGCGGCGGCTACGGCCGGCCGGCAGACCGGTCGGCCGAGCTGAGAGCGCGTGACCGAGCTGGAGGGAGACGGCTGCATGAAGCTCGCCGATCGCATCGCGCGTCGTGACCGGAGCCGCGAAGGGAATGGGCCGCGACATCTGCCTGACGCTCGCCCGCGAGGGCGCGACACCTGGCGATCGCCGCGCGCGACGCGGCGCCGCTCGAGGCGCTCGGCCGCGAGATCGCGGCGCTCGGCCGCCGGGTCGATCGTCGTGCCCACGCGACGTCACCGACGAGGCCGCCGTCGAGCGCCTGGTCGCGAGCGGCGCGCGAGGCGTTCGGCCGCATCGACATCCTGGTCAACGCCGCCGGCGTGACCGGGCCCGATCGAGACGCCGGTGTGGGAGATCAAGGCCGACGACTTCGACCAGGTGATCGCGGTGAACCTGCGCGGCACGTTCCTGCCGACCAAGCACGTGCTGCCGACCATGATCAAGCAGCGCTACGGCAAGATCGTGAACATCAGCGGCACGTCCGGGCTGCGCGGCTACAAGTACCGCGCGGCCTACTCGTCGTCGAAGTGGGCGTTGCGCGGCTTCACGCGCACCGTCGCGCTCGAGGCCGGCCCGCACAACATCAACGTCAACGCGCTGCACCCCGGCATCGTCGGCGGCGACCGCATGGACAAGCTCTGCCGCGAGAAGGCCAAGAAGCGCGGCTGGACGCCGGAGCAGGTGTACCAGGAGTACGTCGGACGAGATGGCGCTCCGGCGCGTGACGATCGCGCAGGACATCGCCAACGCCGTGCTCTTCCTCGTCTCCGACGACTCGTCGAACATGACCGGCCAGTCGGTCACGGTCGACGGCGGCTGGGACGTCTGACACCGGAGGAAGACGAATGCCTGCTCGGCTGGCCCGCTCGCTCGCCGCCGCCGTCCTGCTGCTCGCCGCCTGCGACCAGGGCGCGCGGCCGACGTCCGATCCCTACGACGCCAGCAAGATGGACCTCAAGCCCACCCCGGCAAAGCTCAGCTCTGAGCGTCATCAGGGCGCATTTGCCGAAGGCAGCGCGCTCAGCCTGGGCGCGGAGCTCAAGCCGCTCGATCCCGCGCCGGTCAAGACGGTGCGGCTCGACACCGCGCACAAGATCGTCGAGATCGCCCCCGGCGTGAAGTTCAGCGCCTGGACCTTCGGCAATCAGGTGCCCGGCCCCACGGTGCGCGCGCGCGTCGGCGACAAGATCAAGTTCAGCATGACCAACCGCAGCGACGAGCGGATGCCGGGCGTGCAGATCACCGCCGCGCCCATGATGCACTCGATGGATTTCCACGCCGCCATGGTGTCGCCGCAGGACAAGTATCGATCGATCGCGCCGGGGCAGACGATCGAGTTCGAGTTCACCGCCAACTATCCCGGCATCTTCATGTACCACTGCGGCACGCCGATGATCCTCGAGCACATCGCCTCGGGCATGTACGGCGCGGTGGTCGTCGAGCCGCGCGGCGGCTATCCCACGAAGGTGGACCGCGAGTACGTGATCGTGCAGAGCGAGTTCTACGCCAAGCCCGATCCCGGAAAGCAGCAAGGTGGACGGCGCTCCGCTCCACGTGCTGGACGGCGACCGGCTGCGGGCCGCGCAGCCGACGCACACCGTGTTCAACGGCGTGCACAACGGCATGGTGAAGACACCGCTCGCCGCGAAGCCGGGCGAGCGCGTGCGGCTCTACGTGCTCAACGTCGGGCCGAGCAAGACCTCGAGCTTCCACGTCGTCGGCACCATCTTCGACCGCGTCTGGATCGAGGGCAACCCGGACAACCAGTTCCGCGGCATGCAGACGGTGCTGCTCGGCTCGTCCAACAGCGCCGCCGTCGAGTTCGTGATCCCCGAAGCGGGCTCGTACATCATGGTCGATCACCACTTCGCCAACGCCTCGCAGGGCGCGCTCGGGCTCATCTCGACCGAGGCCAAGCCGGAGTCCAAGGAGCTCGAGCATCACAACATCGAGGCCTCGGCCGCGCCGACCGATCCGGAGGCCGTGCGGGGCAAGCTCGACTTCGAGAGCAAATGCCTGGCGTGCCACTCCATCGGAGAGGGCAAGAAGCTCGGACCCGACCTCGCCGGCGTGACCAAGCGGCGCAGCGACGCCTGGCTGGCGCGCTGGCTCAAGGCGCCGGAGAAGATGCTCGAGTCCGACGCCGACGCGAAGGCCATGCTCAAGGAGTTCAACAACCTCCCGATGCCGAACCAGAGCCTCGGCGACGCGGAGATCAAGCAGTACATCAAGTACTTCCACTGGATCGACGCCCAGCCGCCCGGCTCCGTGAAAGCCTCGGCGGGGCACTGAGGCGCACGATGCGGGACGTATAGCGTGCGCATGCCGGTCCTCGGCACGATGGTCGCCTGCTGATCGCGGGCGGTGCGTGACGACTTCGGCGATGCAGGTCGGGGCGGCTCGCGAGATGCTGACGGGCTTCCGTGAGGTCCGGCTGTCGGGAACGATCTTGCTGGTGCGCTACAAGACCATGACATGGTACGGGCCGAGCCGAATCATCGAAGAGTCGCCGGACCGATGGACCACCGTCGCACCTCGATTCCTTGCCATGGCTCGAGCTGGATCGCCTGGAGAAGTTACCGCCTTATCGCATGCTGCCGCTCGAGTGCTTCGGTGATGCGCTTCACGCCCGAGGCTCGCGCCGGCGCTCACGCTCCATCCCTTCAAATATCCCTTCAAAGACTGGTATTCGCCGGATGCGCCCGAATACCAGGGGCCGGTCGCGGCCTTCGTCGATCCGGTGAGCTCCTCGAGAGCCTCGTGGCTCGTCAGGGCGAGCTCGGGCGGTGGAGATCGAGTCGTGACCGCCCTCAATCTCGCCCTATACGTGCGTGTTCGATCGGCCCATGGGCGCCGTATGCGCGCGTGGCGCTCGCGCCCTTCGCGGTCGGTCGCCGATATCGTCACGTCGCCGTTCCAGGCGATCTACTTCCTCGTGATCGGTCTCGGCCACTGATACTCATGATCCTCGCCGCCGTCGCGTTCAGTCCATGCGAGTGGATCGGCACGAGCCCGGCGCGGCCGGACGCGTGGGAGAAGGTGCGCGGCCGGCCGATCTACGCCGGCGACCTGGCGCTGTCCGGCATGCTCCACGGCCGCATCGTGCGAAGCCCCTACGCGTCGGCGCGCATCGTACGCGTCGACACGCGCGCCGCGCGCGCCTTGCCCGGCGTGATCGCGGTGCTCACCGCGCGCGACGTGCCGCGCAACGAGCAGCGGATGGAGCTGCCGGGCCGCATGGCCGAAGCCACGGCCGGCGCCGTGCTGGCCACGCAGCCCGTGCTGGCCGACGATCGCGTGCGCTTCCAGGGTGAGCCTGCGTGGTGGCGATCGCGGCCGCGACCCCGAGATCGCGGCGGCCGCCGCCGATCTCGTCGAGATCGACTACGAGGATCTGCCGGGCGTGCTACGATCCGCTCGCGGCGCTCGCGCCCGATGCACCGAAGGTTCACGACAGCGGCAATCTCCTCCGGAGCTGGCATCTGCGCTCCGGCGACATCGCGCAGGGCTTCGCGCGCGCGGCCGTCGTCGTCGAGAACACGTATCGCACGCCGTTCGTCGATCACGTCTACATGGAAACCGAGAGCGGGATCGGCTGGATCGACGGTGAGGGCGTGCTGACCATGCGCGTGAGCACCCAGGTGCTCGAGCACTACCGTGACGTCGCCGAGTCCTGCAGCTGCCGCACGGACGGGTGCGGCTCGAGGGCGCGTATCTCGGCGGCGGCTTCGGGGGCAAGGAAGACGTGACCGTCGAGTGTCTGCTGGGCCTGCTGGTCTGGAAGACCGGGCCGCCCCGTGCAGCTCGTCTTCTCGCGCGAAGAGTCGTTCATCGGTCACGGCAAGCGGCATCCGTACGTGATGCGCTATCGCACGGGCGCCGCGCGCGACGGCACGCTCGGTCGCGCTCGAGGCCGAGCTGATCTCGGACTCCGGCGCCTACGCGGCGCTCTCGCCGTGGGTCCTGCTCTACAGCCTGGTGACCTCGACGGGGCCCTACCGGATCCCGAACGTCAAGGTGGACGCGACGACGGTCTACACGAACAATCCCGTCGCGAGCGCCTACCGGTGCTTCGGATCGATCCAGACCTGCCTGGCCTACGAGGGCCAGATGGACGCGCTGGCCGAGGCGCTCCACATGGACCCGCTCGCGCTCCGCGAGAAGAACTTTCTGCGCAAAGGGGACAAGCTCGCGACGGGTCAGGTGCTCGAGACCGAGCCGATGCTGGCCGAGACGATGCGCCGCGCGTGGGCGGGCTCGGCGAGCGCCGGCCGTCGCAGGCGCCCACGCGAATCGGCCGCGCTGTGGCCGCGTCGTTTTCCCGTACGGGCGCATGTGCTGGACGCGCGACTCGGCGAGCGCCTGGATCGGGATGGAGCTCGACGGCACCGCCGTCGTCCGCTGTGCCGCGCCCGACGTCGGCGGCGGTCAGACCTCGTCCCTCTGCGCCATCACCGCCGAGGTGCTCGGCCTCGAGCTCGACCACGTGACCGCCGTGGGCCGCGATAGCCACTTCACCCCGCGCGCCGGCACCACCACCGCCACGCGACAGCTCCTGATGTCCGGCAACGCGGTGCTCAACGCGGCGCGCGAGCTGCGCCGTCATCTGGTCGAGGCGGCCGCGGCGCTCCTGGAGGCCGCGCCGGGCGACATCGAGCTGGCCGGCGGACGCGCGTTCGTCCGCGGCACGCCGGATCGCGCGCCTCGATGGCGAGCGTCGTGAAGGGCGCCACCGGCCAGGGGCGGCCCGTGCAGGTGCTCGAGAAATACGACGCGCCCTCGGCGCCGACGATCGACCCGGCCACGGGTCAGGGCAAGGCGTTCAACGACTACACGTTCGGCACGCACGCGCTCGAGGTCGAGATCGACGACGAGACGGGTCGCACGCGCCCGACGCGCCTCGTCTCGTGCTTCGACGCGGGGCGCATCATCCATCGCGCGAACGCCGAAGGCCAGCTCGAGGGCGGCGCGGTCCAGGGGCTCGGCTACGCGCTCATGGAAGAGATCGCCCTCGAGAACGGCGTCAGCAAGAACCCGCACCTGGCCGACTACAAGATTCCGACCTCGCTCGACGCGCCGGCGATCACGACGGTCCTGCTGGAATCCGGCGAAGGGCTCGGTCCGTTCGGCGCCAAGGGGCTGGGCGAGCCGGCCATGACGCCGAGTATCGGCGCCGTCGCCAACGCGGTCTCGAACGCGCTCGGCGTGCGCATGACGGAGCTGCCGATCACCTCTGAGCGCGTGCTGGCGGCGCTCCGCGCGAAGCGGGCGTAGCGCATGCCGGTGTTCGAGGAGGAATTCGCCGTCAGCGCCTCGCCCGACGTCGTGTGGGATTTTCTCCTCGATCCCGCGCGCATCGCGCCCTGCCTGCCCGGCTGCGAGAGCCTCGAGGTCGAGGACGCGAAGACCTACCGGGTGCGCCTCACCATCAAGGTCGGCTTTCTCTCGACGACCCAGAGCCTCAAGGTCGAGATCGTCGAATCGGATCGCCCGCGCCATCTCGTCTCGCTCGCGCGCGGCGAGGACCGAAAGCTCGCGAGCCAGGTCGAAGTCCGAAACACGCTCGATCTGGCACCCGCCGCCGGGGCCGGCACGCTCGTGCGATACCGCAGCGAGGTCCGCGTGCTCGGCCGGCTCGGCTCGGTCGGTGACGCGGTCATGAAGGTCAAGGCCAAGCAGCTCGCCGGCGACTTCTCCGCGAACGTGCGTGCAGCCATCGAGCGACCGGCGTGAACCTGGCCTTCACGCTGAACGGTCAGCCCTGCGCGACCGAGGCGCCGGATCACTGGACCGTGCTCGATCTCCTGCGGGACGGTCTCGGCCTGATGGGCACCAAGTACGGGTGCGGCGAGGGCGTGTGCGGCACCTGCACGGTGCTCGCCGACGGCCGGCCGATCCGCGCCTGCCTCGTCCTGGCCGCTCACGCGCGCGGACGCGCGCTCGTGACCGTCGAGGGACTCGAACGCGACGGCCGGCTCGACCCGATCCAGACCGCGTTCGCCGAGCGCGGCGCCGCCCAGTGCGGCTACTGCACGCCGGGCATCATGCTGGCGGCGAAGGCGCTCCTCCTCGAGAACCCGGCGCCGACCGAGCACGAGGTGCGCGAGGCGCTGTCGGGCAACCTGTGCCGCTGCACCGGCTACACCAAGATCATCGAGGCCGTGCTCGCGGTCGCGGGGACGAGGTAAGCGTGCGCCTGCATCCGTTTCGTCTGGTCGAGCCCGAGTCGCTCCTCGACGCGCTCGAGGCGCTCGGGCGACTCGACGGCGAGGCGCGGCTCGTCGCGGGCGGGACGGCGCTCGTCGCGATGATCCGGCTCGGGCTCGTGAAGCCCGACCGCCTGATCTCCTTGCACCGGGTGCCCGCGCTGACCCAGATCCGCGTCGAGAGCGGCTCGCTCGAGCTCGGCGCCATGGCCACGCACGCGGACATCGAGCGGTCGCGTGTCGTGCGGGACGGCTGGCCGCTGCTCGCCGAAGCGGTGCGGCGCGTCGCCACGCCGGCGATCCGGACCTCCGGGACCATCGGCGGCAACCTCGCCTACGCCGAGGCCGCGTCGGATCCTGCGCCCGCGCTCCTGTGCCTGCACGCCGAGGTTCGCGTGGACGGCCCCGCGGGAGCCGAACGGTGCCGATCGCGCGGTTCTTCAGAGGCTTCTACGAGGCGGCGCTGGAGCCCGGCGAGATCGTCACGGCGATCCGCGTTCCGCCCACGCCGGCCGGCGCGCGAGGCGGCTACATCAAGTACACGTCACGCTCGGCGGAGGACAAACCGCTGATCGGCGTCGCCGCGCTCGTCGCGCTGCGATGCCGCCGGGCGTTGCGCGGACATCCGCCTCGCGCTCGGGGGCGCCGCCCCGACGCCGATCCGCGCCGAGAACGCCGAGAGAACGCTTGCGCGGAGAGACGATGACCGACGCCGCCGTGCGGGCCGCCGCCGAGGCTGCGGCGCAAGAGGCCGATCCCTCTCCGACCTCATGGGCAGCGCAGACTACCGGCGCGAGATGATCCGCGTGTGGGTCCGCCGTCTGCTCGTGGCCCTGCGCGACGGCGCGAGATAGGCACGGTGCCCGCCGAGCGCGGGCACCGCGGCGTCAGCTCACTCTGTGCGGGGTCTTCGGCTTCCACATGGCCAGGGTCGCGCCGGTCGGATCGGTGACCACGCTCATCCAGCCGAACTCACCGACCTCGGTCACGTCCATGACCACCATCGCGCCCAGTTCCTTGGCCTTCTTCGTCGACACGTTGATGTCATCGACACCGACGTAGGAGAGCCAGTGCGATGGCGCTCCCGGGATCGGGTTGAGCATCATGCCGCCCCGGTACCGCCCCCACATCGATCATCGTGTAAGTGCCGCCGGCCATCGGCACGTCCTGCAGCTTCCAGCCAAAGAGGCTCGTGTAAAATTTTCTCGCGCTCGTGGGGTCGTTCGTCTGCAGCTCCACGTGGACGAATGGATTAGCCATGCTCACCTCCTACCGCCGAGCGTACCCGTGGTGAACGGGTGCGTCCACCTGGGCTCCGCCGAGATTTCTGGACGACCGAGACAGGCACGCAGGCTACATCTTCCAGTCTTGATACCAGGTCGAGTCCGCGCCGATGCCCTCGCGCGAGACCTTCACGTCGATCACGTACGGCTTGTTCTCGCGCGTCGTCCGCTCGATGCCGCGCCTGAGCGCCGGCTCGAGCTCCTTCAGGTCTTCACGGTCTCGCCGTCGACGCCCTGCGAGCGCGCGAGCCCGGCGTAGTCGGTCGCCGGCGCGTCGAGATAGAGCCCGGGATACTTGCCGGTGTGCACCATCTTGCTGTCCGGCACCTCGCGCGCCCAGTTGGTCCGGACGACCTGATAGGTCTCGTTGTTCGAGATGATGGTGAGGATCGCGGTGTTGTAGCGCGCCATCGACCAGAAGCCGGCCGCGCTGTAGGTCAGGGCCCCGTCGCCGAGATGCAGGACGACCGGCCGCTCGCGGCCGACCGCGATCTTGGCGCCGATCGCCGCGCCCACGCCGAACCCGAGCGAGCCGCCGCCGCTGCGGGTCCAGCCCATCGCGTCGTGGCCGAAGGGCAGCAAGGTGGTCCGCGCGGTCGAGCTCTCCTGCACCATCATGGTGTTCTTCGGCAGCAGCTGGGCCAGATGCGTCTCGAGCACGCTCGGATGCACGATCACGTCGTGCTCGTGCTCGCGCGCCAGATCCTCCTCGCGCGAGATCAAGAGCTTCGCGTAGGCCCGCACCTTCTCACGCTGGCGCGCCCATCCCGACACCTTGTCGGCGGCGTGCACCCGCGTCAGGGCGGCGGTGATGCTGCGGAGCGTCTCCGGCAGCTCGCACTGTGCGGCGATGTCGAGCGGGTAGTGGCGGCCCATCAGGACCGGGTTCTGGCCGATCTGGATCACGAACGGCTCGGCGACGCCGCCGTGCACGCCCTGCACGCCGACCATGAAGATCAGATCCGGCTTGAGACCCGTGACCTTCTCGAAATCGCTTGGAGACCGGATACATGCCGCAATAGAGCGGATGCCGCGTCGGGAAGTTCGGGAAGATCTGCCGCGTGGCGAACACCGGCGCCTCGAGCGCTTCGGCCAGCCGGACCGCTTCGACCCGCGCGCGCTCGCGCCAGACGTCGTCACCGAACATCAGGACGGGGCATTTCGCCTCGCCGAGCTTTCGCGCGATCGCCTCGACCGTCTTCGCGCGCGCCGGGCCCGGCCGCTCGATCTGGTACGCCGCGGCCTCGCCGATTTGCGCCTCCAGCCCTTCGCGGAGCAAGAGCTCGGCGCTGATCGAGAGGTACACGGGACCGGTCGGCGGCGTGGTGGCTTCGCGCAGCGCGCGCGTGGTCGCCACGGTGATCGCCGCCGGATTCGCGCGACCTGATATGCGCGCGCGCGCGTCCTTGGTGATCGGCCGCATCGACTCGGCCTGCGTCAGCCCCGGGTACGGCGCCAGGCCGCGGAAATCCTGGAGCTCCGAAGCCCAGTCGCCCGCGATCACCAGCAGCGACGAGCCGGCGATCTGCGCGTTGAAGAGCTGGCCGGCCAGCTGCCACGAGCCGCCCATCACGTGAGCGATGATGACGCCCACCTTGCCGCTGGTGCGGTGGTAGCCGTCGGCCATCGCCGCCACGAGCCCCTCGTGCTTGCCGACGATGAGCTTCTGATCCTGGTCCTCGGACAGCGCGGCGAAGATGCCGGTCTCGGCGGAGCCCGGATTCGTGAACAGATACTCCACGCCCGCGTCCTTCAGGGTCTGCACGAGCAGCATGCCGCCGGTGCCGGTGATGGTCTTGCGCATGGGATCCTCTCTCTTATCTCAGCGAGCGCTGGTCTCAGCGGGCGGGGAGGTGCGCGCGCGTCGCGTCGAGCGCCTCGCGCGCGACCTCGTCGGCGGGCCGCGCCCACGCCGCCGGGTTCGGCGCTTCGTAGCTCATGAAGCCGCGATACCCTTTCCGATCGAGCAGCGCGAAGATCTCCTTGAACGGCACGCTCCCCGCCCGGGCGGCAGCCGGTCGAGCGCCTTGCCCGGCTCGAGCCCGCTGCGCGGCACGTCGCTGTACTGGAAGTAGGCGATCTCGCCGAGCGCGACGTCCTCGATCGCGGCCAGGCTGGCCCCGCTGCGCTGCAGGTGATAGGTGTCGAGCAGGAGCCCGCAGCTCGCGTGCGCGGCCTTCGCGACGACGCCGCGCATGACCTCGAGATTGTTGAGCTGGTCGGCCTGCGAGTTGAACTCGACGGCGAGCTTCACGCGATGCGACGCCGCGATGCCGGCGGCCTCGCGCATGTTCGCGGCGGCGCGCGCCAGGTCGCCCCGCCCGCGGTCCGACGCGCTCATCACCGTCTGGCATCCGAGCTCGACGGCCCAGCGGCAGGATTCGTCGAACGCCTGCATCAGCTTGCGGCGCTCGTCACCGTCGGCGAACATCCAGCCGAGCTCGACGCCGACGCACGCCACGCGCAGTCCGCTCGCCTTGACCAGCGCGAGCACGTCCGCCGCGGCCTGCCCCTTCTCGGCCGCGCGAGCGAAATCGATCCGGCGCAGCTCCACGCCGTCCCAGCCCGCCGTCCGCGTCGCGCGAAGCGCGTCGGCCAGCGGCGTCGTGTCGAGAGTCCACGTGTGAAGAGCCAGCATGGCGGTCATTGTTTGGGCGGCGGCGGCGGGTTGCCGGCGCCGGAGTGGCGGCCGGGGTCGTCGTGCTCGCCGGCTTGCTGGGCGCCGGCGGATTGGCCTTGGCGTATTCCACGGCCTGCTTCAGCTCGCCTTCCGCCTGCTTCACCAGCTCGAGCGCCTTGGCGCGATGGCCGCCGAAGTGGTGCTCGGCGCGCTGCAGATGCTTCTCGGCGTCCTCGAGCGCCTTGGCCGCCGCGTGAATCAGGTGCAGTCCGGTGCGCGTCGCCGGCGGCTTCTTTTCCTGGGTGAACGCGAGGGTTCCGAATCCGAGGACGAACCCGATCGCCAGCATGCTGGCGACGACCACGCTCCGCTTCAGCATTCGCTCCTCCGCTTACACCGCCGCTGTGATGCCGCCATCGAAGTTGATGGCCGTCCCGGTGATATAGGCCGCGCGCTCGGAGGCGAGGAACGCGACGAGATCGGCGAACTCATGGGCCTCGCCGAATCGTCCGAGCGGCAGCTTGCGCTTCTGCGCGATGTCGCGGTAGTACGCGTCGAGATCGCCCTTGGCGCGGCGCTCGTGCTGGGCGCTCTTGATCAGGCCCAGACAGATCGTGTTCACGAGGATCTTGTCCGCCGCGTACTCGTGGGCGAGCGACTTCGTGAGGTTGATGCCCGCCGCGCGCGACATGCTGGTCGGCAGCGAGCGCGCCGCCGGAGCCTTGCCGCCGACGGTCGTCACGTTGATGATGCGCCCGCCGCCGCGACGCTTCATGTGCGGGATGACGAGCCGGCAAAACCGGATCGCGCCCATCACCTTCGAGTCGAAGTCGTACTGCCACGTGGCGTCGTCCACCTCCTCGAAGCCGGCGGCGGACGAGGTGCCCGCGTTGTTCACGAGGATGTCGACACCGCCGAACCGCGCCACGGTCGCGGCGACGAAGGCCTCGACCTCCGCGCCACTCGTCACGTCGGTGGACATCGCCAGGATGTCCGCGCCCGTCTTCTTCTGGATCTCGTCCACCGCGCGCTCGAGCACGTCCTTGCGGCGCGCGCATGCGCGCGACCTTCGCGCCGCTCATGGCGAACCGCTCGACGCACGCGCGGCCCGAGCCCTTCGCTGCCGCCCGTGACGATCGCGACCTTGCCGGCGAGACCGAGCTCCAGGACGTCCATGGCTGCCTCCCGATCCGAGATTGCCCGAACATACCACCCCAAGGGCTCACGGCATAGCCCGTCGCCCGCGGCACCGGCGACTCTGGAACAGGCGGCGTTCTCCGTCACGCGGATCGAGAACGACGTCTAATCTGAGGGGTTGATGGATGCGCCCGGCCGTGGGGCGCTTGGGGCGCTGCCGGAACGCTATACGCGACGGCCCGGGCACGACGGTGGACGCGCGTCGGCCCGGGCCCCGGTGTCCAAGAACCTCTGTGGCGACTGCTCGCGGGCAGTTTGAGCGCGCTCTATCGCCCCACGCTGCCGGCGCTCACTCCTCGTTGAGGACCACGATCTCGACTCGCCGATTCTGCTGGCGTCGGGCGCCGAGGTGTTGTCCACGAGCGGGTACTTCGGACCATAACCCTTGGTCGTGATCCGTTGGGGGAATCCCCGGCTGACCAGGAGATCGCGGACGGCATCGGCACGCTGCTGCGACAGCGACATTGGCGTCCACGCTGCCGGTGTTATCGGTGTAGCCCTCGATCAACAGGTTGCGATTGGGATACTTCTTCAGAAAGTCCGCGAGCCTGTCGATGTTCTGCTGACTACCGGGAGGCGATGTCGGCCTTGCCGGTGGCGAAGGAGCACGTCGCCCACCGTGAGCACGACGCCCCGGTCGGTCTGCTTGGCCTTGAGATCGGAAAGCTCTTTCGAAAGAGCAGCCACCCGCATCTCGCTCGGCTCGCGTGCCTTCACCGCGGCCTCGGCCTGCGCGCGCGAGCCTCGGCGGCTGCTCGCGCCTGATCGGCCTCGCGGCTCTTGGCCTCAGCTTCGAGACGCGCCGCTTTGAGCCTCGCGCTCGCGCTTCTGCGCCACAATGGCCGCCGTGTCTTTGCTAAGCTGCTGCACGTCCTGCTCGGCCTTGGTGGTGGCGCCGTTGAGCGACGCAGGATCTCGGCCTCTTCTCGGCGATGTAGCCGAGCTGCTGGATGTCGTCGAGATCCTTTTGTTGCTCCGCCGCCTGCAGAGCCCTCTGTGCCTCGGAGAGCTGCGGCGCGGCATACTTCTGGACATTCGGATTGGCCTGGGCTTGCTGGTAGGCCGCCCGTGCCCGCTCTAGCTGACCCTTCGCCGCTTGCTCCTTCTCGGCAGAGGCACACCCGGCCAGGACGGCGAGGGGAGGAGTGCGGCGACGACGTATCTGAGCTGCGCGCTCAACTGACTCGCTGAATAGTGACCTCCGAGATTTCCCTCGAGTCATTGGGGAGCCGCTCGAGCTCTTGGGCGTAGCACCTGCTGCACTCTGCTTCATCTCTTCGATCGCGCTTGTTGGTGTCGGCTGGAGACGCGGTCACCGTCGAGGGCCGTTCCGGTAGCCGCGCGTCCGACAGCTCGCATCGGGCAGCGAACGCGCGCCGCTGTGGTCGAGCGACCGCCCACCGCCCCGCCCTGCCCCACGCCCGAGCGCACGACGCGACCGCGTGGTCGCGCGACCCGCCCACCGCCACCTGCGCGCCAGCGCACCTCAGGATGGGCCGATGCGCCCGACCGCAGAGCAGCTTCAGCGCCGGATGCTTGAGCCCAAGCCAAAGTTGAGCGTGAGCAGATTGACCTCGATGCCTTCTTCCCAGCCGACCGCGAGCCCGGTGAGCCCGAAGAGCGAGAGCTGCACGCCCGTGCCGCTCGGCGTCGTATCCGCGACCGAGCCCGGCAGGAAATCCTTGCCGATCGCGGTCGGCGGCAGCTTGAGGCGAAGCTCCGGCACGCTCCGGCCGACCCAGGCCGTGAACGTGTTGCTGTTGGGCCGGGCCAGGTGCGATAGCTCGTCGGATACGGATAGGACGCCACCGCCGCTTCGACCCGCGCGATCAGCGGCTCGGCGGCCTCGCCCCGAACATCGACGAGCAGCTCGGGCCGATCGCCGAACCAGTAGTTGTCGGCGCCGCTGCGGTTGACCCGGATCGGCGGGCGCGCCGCTGCCGACACCCCAGCCGATCACCTCGTAGCGCGTGTAGGATTCGGCGTCGCGCGGCTTCACCGAGATCCAGGTGTGCACCGCGAAGAAGCCGCGCCAGCCGACCGTGCGCGCGGCGTACACCTGGATCACCGCTTCGCGCGCGACCTCGGGATCGGGGCTTGCCCCGACGGCCCGCGCTCGAGCTCCCAGAAGTTCGACCGCGCGCGTTCGAGCACGCTGCAGCCGGCCAGCGCGACCAGGAGCACGAGCGGCAGCGATGATCCTCACCGACGCAGCGCCTGCACGGTGCCGCGCGCGATCTCGCTCTCCTCGTCGGTCGGAATCACGAACGCCTCCAGCCGCGCGCCCGAGGCGCTGATCCGTCGGCGCTCGCCGCCGCCGGTCGCCGTTGGCTCGCGGATCGAGGATCAGGCCGAAGCACTCGAGTCCCTGGCAGACCCGCGCCCGAACCTCGGCCGACCGCTCGCCGATGGCTCCCGTGAACACGACCGCCTGAGCGCCACCGAGCGCGGCGAGGTACGCGCCGATGTACTTCCGGATGCGATAGCAGAACACCTCGATGGCGATCGCCGCGCGGTCGTCGTCACGCTCGTGCGCCAGCAGGTCGCGCAGATCGCCGCTCCGCGACGAGAGCCCCAGCAAGCCGGATCGCTCGTTCAGCCAGCGCTCCATCGTCGATGGCCGGGACGCTCTCGACCCGCGAGAGATGCTCGACGATCGCCGGATCGATGTCGCCGGATCTGGTGCCCATCACGAGCCCTTCGAGCGGCGTGAGCCCCATCGACGTGTCGACCGAGCGGCCGTTCGCGATCGCCACCGCCGAGCAGCCGCTCCCGAGATGCAGGGCGATGATCGTCGCCTGCGACTCGGGCGTGCCCGTGAGGGCGCAATAGCGCTCGAGCACCGCGCGGTAGGAGATTCCATGGAACCCGAACCGACGGATACCGTGGCGGTCGGCGAGCTCCCGCGGGATGGCGTAGCGCCAGGCGCGCTCCGGCAGCGAGGCATGAAACGCGGTGTCGAAGACCGCGACCATCGGAACGTCGCCGCCGAGCGCAGCGCGACAGGCGTCGATACCGGCGAGGCTCGGACCGTTGTGCAACGGCGCAAGCGCTTCGAGCTCGTGAATCGCCGCGATGACCCTGTCGTCGAGCACCGTCGGTGTCCGAAAGCGTGGGCCGCCGTGCACCACGCGATGCCCGACCGCGTGGACGGCCAGATGCGTCGCGCCCAGCCACTCCGCGATCCGTTGCACGCCCGCCGTGTGGTCGCGCACGGCCGCCGTCGTCTCCAGCGGCTGGCCTCCATCCGTCTCGAAGTGCAGCTCCGTCTGCTCGCCGCCGAGCTTCTCGATACGGCCGCCCGCGAGCCGGCTCACGGCACCCGCCCGTTCCCCGCCGGCGGGCGCGAACAGTCCGAACTTGATGGACGAGCTGCCACAGTTGATCGCGAGAACGTTCATTCGCTCCACGTCCAGTCACGCACCTCGGGCATGTCCTCCAGGTGGTCGCGACGTGTAGACGTGATGGCGCTCCAGCGCCGCGCGACATTCGTCGATCAATGCGGCGCTGCGCGGGAGCGCGCTGCCGCCGCGCCGAAGCGCCTCGATGCAGAGGTCGTACCGGCTCATGCCGTTGCAGACCACCATGTCGAACGGCGTCGTCGTGGTGCCTTCCTCGTTGAACCCGCGGACGTGGAACGCGCTCCGCGTTCGGGCGGCCGTGGATGATCTGGTGAATCGCGCGCTGATAGCCGTGGAAGGCGAAGACCACGTGGGCGTCGCGGGTGAAGACGTCGTCGAACGCGCGCCTCGTCCATTCCGTGCGGGTGCACGTCCGGAGGGAAGAGCGTCATGAGATCCGACGACGTTGACGACGCGCACCTTCAGCTCCGGCGCGTGCTGTCGTAGCCACCACGCCGCGGCCACGATCTCGAGCGTCGGGATGTCGCCGGCCGCCGCCAGCACGACGTCGGGCGTCGCCGCCGCCGTCGTTGCTCGCCCACCGCCAGATCGACGCCCCGCGCGCGCAGTGCGCGATCGCCTCGTCGATGGCGAGCCACTGGAGCTGCGGCTGCTTGTCGATGACGATGAGGTTCACGTAGTTCCGGCTGCGGAAGCAGTGATCCGCCGTCGCGAGCAGGCAGTTCGCGTCGGGCGGCAGGTAGATCCGCGAGACCGTCCCCTTCTTCGAGAGCATCACATCGATCAGGCCGGGGCCCTGATGGCTGAAGCCGTTGTGGTCGTTTCGCCAGCACGTCGAGGTGAGCAGGACGTTGAGCGACGGGATCGGCTTTCGCCACGGAAGCCGCACGCTCTCCTCGAGCCACTTGGCGTGCTGCACGGTCATGGAGGCCGACACCATCGCGAACGCCTCGTAGGTCGCGAAGAGCCCGTGACGCCCGGTGAGCGTGTAGCCCTCGAGCCAGCCCTGACAGAGGTGCTCGCTCGAGCACCTCCATCACGCGCCCGTCCGGCGACACGTGGTCGTCGTCCGGCAGCACGCGCTCCACGAGGCAGCGGTTCTCCACCTCGAAGACGTCGCCGAGGCGATTCGAGTTGGTTTCGTCCGGGCAGAAGAGCCGGAAGTTGGCGTGCTGCTTGGTGCGGGTGAAGACGTCGCGCATGAGCTTGCCGAGCTGCCGGGTCGATTCGGCGTGCTCCGTCGCCGGGCGGCGCACGGCGATCGCGTAGTCGCGGAACGGCGGAAGATCGAGCGGCACCCCGCGGCCGCCATTGGCGTGCGGGTTCGCCCCCATCCGTCGCGCGCCGGCCGGGGCCAGCGCCGCCGACGTCGGGCACCAACCGGCCGGCGGCGTCGAACAGCTCCTGCGGCCGGTAGCTGCGCATCCAGCTCTCGAGCATGCGCAGGTGCTCGGCATTCGTCCTCACCTCGCTCAGCGGCACCTGGTGCGCCCGGAACGTGCCCTCGATCTGCACGCCGTCGACGACCTTGGGGCCCGTCCATCCCTTCGGCGTTCGCAGCACGATGCGCGGGCCAGCGGGGGCGGCCGACTCGCACCGCGATCGCGCGCGCTCGCGCTGGATCGCGCGGATCCGCGCGTAGCACGTCTCCAGCGCCTCGGCGAGCAACCGGTGGACCGCGCGTCGGCTCGCTGCCCTCGACGAACAGCACGTCGTAGCCCTGACCGCCGAGGAAGCTTTCGATCTCGGCGTCGCTGGAGCGACCGAGCACGGTCGGCCCCGCGATCTTGTAGCCGTTCAGGTGCAGGATCGGCAGCACCGCGCCGTCCCGCGCCGGGATTCAGAAAGCTGATCCCCTTCCAGCTTCCGGCCAGCGGTCCGGTTTCCGCCTCGCCGTCGCCGACGACGGCGGCGACGATGAGGTCCGGATTGTCGAACGCGGCGCCGAAGGCGTGCACGAGCACGTAGCCGAGCTCGCCGCCCTCGTGGATCGATCCCGGCGTCGTCACGCTCACGTGGCTCGGGATGCCGCCCGGCGTGGAGAACTGCCGGAAGAGCTTGCGCAGGCCGGCGACATCTCTGCGTGACGTCCGGATAGATCTCCGAGTACGTGCCCTCGAGGTACACCTGGGCCACGATCGCCGGACCGCCGTGGCCGGGGCCGGACAGATAGATGATCTCGGCGTCGTGCCGCTTGATGAGGCGGTTCAGGTGCACGTAGAGGAGATTCTGGCCGGGTGACGTCCCCCAGTGTCCGAGGAGGCGCGGCTTGATGTGCTCGGCCTTGAGCGGCTCGCGCAGGAGCGGATTGTCGAGCAGGTAGATCTGGCCGATCGTGCAGGTAGTTCGCGGCGCGCCAGTAGGCATCCACCAGGTCCAGGTCGCTCGCGGACAGCACGTCGGTCATGGTGGGGTCCTCCTACCTACACGATACGCGCCGCTCAAAACGTCTTAGCCGCCGAGCTCCTTTCGGACGATCGCCGCCCCCTCGACGAGCGCGGCGAGCTTTTGCTTCACCACCCAGCGCGGCGTCTCCCAGAATCCGCAATCGGGATTGAGCCAGAGCTTGTCGGGCGCCACGTAGCTTCAGCAGCTCGCGGATGCGCTCCGCCACGTCCGGCCGCCGACTCGGCCTTGAACGCCTTCACGTCGATGACGCCGGCGCCGAGCTCCTTGTCGGTCGGGAACTCCTTCCAGAAGCGCAGGTCGTCCATGCCCCGGTTGGCGAACTCGAGCACGATCTGCGAGGCGCGCGAGATCGCGCACGAGCGGGTAGAGGTTCCGGAAGTCGCGCACGGCCGAGAACGGGCCGCCCGTAGAGGTTGCCGAAGCAGACGTGCACCGCGATCTTGGCCTCGATCCCTCGACCGCCCGGTTCACGCCCTGGTCGAAGCGCGGCGGCGCGCCGGAGTACATGCCGCTGTGCGGCTCGTCGATCTGGATGAAGTCGGCGCCGGCCTCGACGAGCGCGCGACACTCGGCGTTGACGATCCCGACGAGATCCGCGAGCAAGGTGTCGCTTGTCGCGATAGCTGCCGCCGAGCTTGAGCGGGACGAGCAACGTGTACGGTCCCGGCACCGTGGCCTTGATGCGCTTGCGACGTCAGCGAGCGCGCCAGCTTGAACTCGTCGACGATGCCGAGCCCTTCGGGCGCGCTGATGCGCTCGATGACCTCGAACGGCGTGTTCGTGTCCCAGAGCGGCTGGCCGAGCCGCGCGTGCGGCCGGCAAGGTCCGGATGCCGGTGAAGCGATCGTAGAAGCCGATGATGAAGCGCACGCGCATCATCTCGCCCGTGCTCACGACGTCGACGCCGGCGCGCTCCTGGTCGAGCAGCGCCGCCTGCGTCGCGTCTTCCATCAGCTCGCGCACGTCGATCGGCGCCCAGGCGTCCGGCCTCCATCGCCTCGCGCGCGAGCCACACCCACCCGGGCAGCCCATGACTCCCACGACCGACGTCGGCAACAGCATCATCCCGCTCCTTTCTCTCGGCTCGCGGCGCGTCCCAGATAGGCTTCGATCACGCGCGGATCGCGGAGCACCGCGTCCGGCGGCCCGCTGGCGATGCGCTGGCCGAAGTCCAGCACGGTCACGGTGTCGGCCAGATCGCCCACCAGCTCCATGTCGTGCTCGACCCACAGCATGGTCATCCGGAGCTCGTGCTTGATCCTCAGCAGGAACCGGGCGAGGTTCTCCTTCTCCTCGCGGTTCATGCCGGTCGACGGCTCGTCCAGCAGCAAGAGCTTCGGCTCCATCGCGAGCGCCCGCCCGATCGCGACGATCTTCTGGACGCCGAACGGCAGGCTCGCGACCAGCTCCTTGCGAGCGCGCTCGAGCTCGAGGAACTCGATGATCTCCTCGACGCGCCGCCGGTGAGTCGTCTCCTCGCGCCGCGAGCGTCCCCAGAAGACGCCGCCGGCGAGCACCCGGCCCGCATGTGCCGGTGCCGGCCGGAGCAGGATGTTGTCGAGCACGGTCATGCCGCGGAAGAGCTCCACGAACTGAAACGTGCGCGCGATGCCGTGCGCGGCGATCCGGTGAGGCGGCAGACCCTGGATCGCGGCGTCGCCGAACACGATTCTCCCCGACGTCGGCGCGTAGAATCCTCCCACGCAGTTCAGCAGGCACGTCTTGCCGGCGCCGTTGGGCCCGACCAGGGCGGCCAGCGCGCCGGCGTCGATCGACATGCTGACGGACGTCAGCGCGCGCAGCCCGTCGAAATCGAGCGTGACGTCGTCGACCCTCAGAACCACCGGCGGCGCCTCTGATACTGCTTCACGTCGGTGTAGCTCTTGCGCCCGGCGCGATGCCCCACGCCCAGATAGAACTCGCGGACGTCCTCGTGCGCGAGCAGGCGCTCGACCGTGCCGTCGTAGACGATGCGGCCGTGCTCCATGACGTAGCCGGAGTTCGCGACCGCGAGCGCCGCGCCGGCATTCTGCTCGACGAGCAGCACGGCCAGCCCCAGCTCGTCGCGGAGACGCGCGACCAGGGCCATGAGCGTCTCGACGACCAGCGGCGCCAGCCGAGCGACAGCTCGTCGACGAGCAGCACGCGCGGCCGACAGAGCAGCGCCGTCGCCAGGGCCAGCATCTGACGCTCGCCGCCCGAGAGATAGCCGGCGAGCTGGCGTCGCCGCCCGGCCAGCACGGGGAAGTAGTGGAAGACCTGCTCGAGCGTCACGGGCGGCCGCTCCGCTGTCGCGATCGGCCCGAGAGCCCGGCACCAATGCCCGCAGGTTCTCCTGAACGGTCAGGGTCTCGAAGACCTTGTCACGCTCCGGGACCAGCACGAGACCCCGGCGCGCCAGCTCGTGGGGCGCGCGACCGGTGACGGCCGTGCCCTGGAAGACCACGCGGCCGCCGACGATCTGCGCGTCGTCGGCGCCGAGAAGCCCGAGATCGCCCGGAGCGTGGTCGTCTTGCCCGCGCCGTTGGTGCCGAGCAGCGCGACGATCGAGCCCGGCGGCACGCGAAGCGACACGCCCTGGATCGCCGTCGCGACGTGGTGGTACACGACCTCGAGGTTCTCCAGCTCGAGCAGCGGCGTCACGACGCGGGCCGGAGCGGCCGGTAGCGCAGCGGCCAGAGCACGACCCAGTTGCGGGCGCGGCGCCAGATCCCGACGAGCCCCTGAGGCTCGAAGACCAGGAACGCGGCCATCAGGAGACCGAACGCGCCGAATTTCAGCGGGAACAGGTAGTACTCGGCGCCGCCGGGCACGCGGAGCGCGGCGACCCCGGCGTCGATCCCGTACGGCAGCAAGGTCACGAACGCGGCGCCGAGCACGGCGCCCAGCGCGGAGCCCAGGCCGCCGATGATGACCATCGCGATGTACTCGATCGCGAGAAAGAATCCGAACGCCTCGACGGACACGAATGCGCGCTGGTACGCGAACAGCGCGCCGGCCACCGACGTGAGCGCGCTCGACCACACGAACGCGAGCACCTTGTAGCGCGCCACGTCGATCCCCACGGACTCGGCGGCGATCTCCCGATCACGAATGGCCATCCAGGCGCGCCCGGCGCGCGAGCGCTGGAGGTTCACCGAGCAGGATCAGGACCAGCCCGGCGACCGCGGTCAGCGCGTAGTACCAGGCCGTCGTGCCCTTCAGCACCCAGGCGCCGAGTCGTGGCGGCGGAATCGACACGCCCGTGTTGGCGCCCCAGTGGTTCTGGAACTCGCCGCACGCGTAGAGCACCACGTGATGGAGCGCGAGCGTGCCGAGCGCCAGGTAGAGCCCTTTGAGCCTGAGCGCCGGGATCCCGACGATCACGCCGAGTGCCGCACCCACCAGCGCCGCGGCGGGCAGCGCCAGCAGCGGTGACGGCAGGCGGTTCTCGACGAGGAACGCCGTGGTGAAGGCGCCGGCGGCGATGAAGCCGGCGTGGCCGAGCGAGATCTGGCCCGCGAGGCCGGTCAGGAGATTGAGCGCGAGCGCGCCGACGGCGGCCAGCGCGGTCTGCGTGACGAGATCGAGCGCGAAGGACGACACGAACCGCGGCAGCACCAGCAGCGCGAGGATGAGCAGGCCGAGCGCGACGCGCCGGAGCCGCGTGTCGACCAGCGCCAGATCGCTCGCGTACGTGGTCTTGAAGTAGCCGCCGCCGAACGCCATCTACGTCTCGAATCGCCGGGCTTGACGCGCATACGGCTATCAGTAAAGTTAATAACAGATCTAATATCAGAGTCGGGGAATCTATGTCGGCGGAGCCGCGGGGACGATACGAGGTCGTGAGCATCTCGCTGCCGCGCGACCTCGTGAAACGGGCGAATGCCTTGATTCCGAAGACGCGTCGGAGCCGGGTCATCACCAAGGTCCTCACGTCATATCTCGACGCGATCGAGCGGCACAAAGTGGCGGAAGGGTATCGAACCTACTACACGCGGCGGGCCGCCGGTCACGCGAGCGAAGATCGCGATCTGCTCGCCGAGTGGGAAGTGAGCGACGCCGAGGCCTGGGCCATTCTCGAGGACGAAGAGAAGCGTGGTCGCCGCCCGGCGCGGTGATGTCGTCCTCGCGCGGCTCGATCCGACACTGGGTGTCGAGATCAAGAAGACGCGGCCCGTGATCGTGCTCTCCAACGACAGCATCAATCACTTTGCCGAGCTGGCCGTGGTGATCCCGCTCACGAAGAACACGGCCCTCGTGTCCCCGAGTCACGCGGTCGTCCCGGCGGGCGCCGCGGGGCTGAAGTTTCAGTCCAAGGCCGTCACCGAGCAGATTCGGGCGATCGACAAACGACGCTTGGTGAAGAGACTGGGGCATCTGGCGCCCGACCTGCTCGCCCAGGTCGAACGAGCTCTCAAGAACACCCTGGGCCTCCGTAGCACGCTCACACCCGCTCCAGCTCTTCCTTCGTCCCGAAGAGTCCCCACGGGCGCACGAGCAGCATCGCGAGCAGGCAGAGGAACGGCGAGACGTCGGCGAGCAGCGGATCGCCGTAGCGGACGGACAGCACCTCGACCGCGGCGACGAGCAGCGCGCCGGGAATCACGCCGGCGAGGCTGTCGAGCCCGCCGACCAGCGCGACCGCGAACGCCTTCAGGCCCAGGACGCCGAGCGAGGGATCGAGGCGCACGTTGTTCGCGTAGAGAATGCCCGCGAGCGCGCCGGCGAGGCCGGCCAGCGCCCACGAGAGCGCGAAGAGCAGCTGGAAGTTGATCCCGCGCTGCGCGGCCAGCAGCGCCTTCTCGCCGGCCGCCCGCATCTGGATGCCGAGCGGCGAGAGCCGAAGAAAGGCGAAGAGCCCGAGGAAGAGCGCCGCCGCGGCGCCGACCGTGAGCAGGTCGAACGTCGAGACGACGGCGCCGCCCGGCAGCCGGCGCGGGGGATTCGCGAGGCCGAGCAGCGGCAGCGGGTGGCGGATGCGATCGGTGTAGACGAGCACGATCGCGGCGCGCAGCAAGATGCCGAGGGTGACCGTGACGAGGACCGCGGCGAAGATCGGGTGGCCCGCCATCGGCCGCATCAGGAGCCGGTAGATGAAGAAGCCGGCGAGCGCCGACAGCGAGCGCGGCCGTGAGGATCGACAGCGCGGGTTGTCCGGGCACCGCGGCGGCTACCAGGAACAGGAAATAGCCGCCGAGCGTCATCATGTCGCCCTGGGCCAGATTCAGGACGCGCGTCGCCCGGTAGACGAGCACGTACCCGGCAGCCAGCAGCGCGTAGAGGCTCGCGACGACGACGGTCGTGGCGAGGGCCTGCGTCACCGCGTCACTGTAGCGGGGTCCGTGAGGCCGGCGCGGACCGCGGGTGGCCTGCTGTAGGCGCCAGCGGCTTCATTTTGATCTCGAGCCGCGTCCAGCCGCCGACCGGCGCGATGCCGTTCTTGGACGGGTCCCACCGGTAGACCTTGTAGTAGGTGTTCTTCCGGTAGTGATTGTCCGCGGTCCACTCGATCGGACCGCCGCGAAGCCCGCGCGTGTCGACGCTCACGCCGGCCAGCGCCGTCGCGAGCTTGTCCTTCGGGCAGGGCCAGCCGCACTTCTTCAGTCCGGCCTCGAGCACCATCGCCGACACCCAGCCTTCGGCCATGTAGTGCGCCGGGTGCGTCGTCTGCCCCTTGACGAGATTCGTGATCTCCGTGTGGATGGGCAGGTTCTCCATGAAGAGCGTGTTGCCGCCGAAGGCGTAGAGGTTCGGCGCCTTCAGCCGCGCCAGCTCGTCCTGCGTCTGCTGGTGACCGTAGAGGAGATAGCTGCCCTGCCAGCCGAGACGCTGAAGCGCCTCGAACACGCCGACCTCGACGTGCCACAGCGCCCACGAGAGCACCCAGTCGGCGCCGGCGTCCTTCAGCTTCTGCGCGAACGGCGTGAAGTCCGGCGTGTTGCCCGGGACCACGACGACCGGAATCGCCTCGAGCCCCATTTCCTTCGCGAGCTGCTCGGCGAACTCGAGCTCGATGCGCGAGAGCGGAATGTCCTGCGCGGCGAAGCCCACCTTCACCTTCTTGCCGGCGGCCTGCTCCTTGATGAAGCCGAGCGCGAAGCGGCTGTCCCACTTCGAGCCGAACGACGTCGAGCAGAAGATGAGCGGATTGGCCGGCGGGAACGCCTCGCGCGGACAGACGCCGCCGCCGAACAGGAGCGGCAGCTTCTCGGACTCCGACTCGGTCATGAAGGGCTTGTACGTCGCCGAGGTCGACGCGTTGACCATCAAGATCGAGCCCTCGGCGAGCTTCTTCGCGTTGGCGGCCGCGCGCTGCGGCTCGCCGCGATCGTCCTCGTACGTGATCTCCACCTTCTGGCCGTTGATGCCGCCGGCGTCGTTCACGCGCTTGAAGTACGCCTTGTAGGCCTCGTACGTCGGCGCGTACGTGGACGACGCCGGGCCCGTGATCGCGGCGCTCATCCCGATGCGGTACTGGGCGAGGGCCGGCGTGACGGTCACGACGAGGAGCGCTGCGAGCAGTGTGAGAGCACGTCTGACCATCTAGTCCTCCGTCGAAAGAGAAAGGCGGCCGGTTCCGACCTCGGCCGCGATCCGTCGTTCTTCGTCGTTCGCGTACATCGACTCGACCAATGCGCGGTAGCGCTCGGCCATGACCCGCCGCTTCACCTTCCGCGTCGGCGTCACCGGCTCGCCCTCGAGCTCGGGATCGAGCTCGCGCGGCAGCAGGCGAAATGCCTTCACCTGCTCGACGCGCGTCAGCTCGCCGTTCACGCGCTTCACCTCGGCTTCGATCAACCCGACCACGTCCGGGTGGGACACGAGCGATGCATAGCCCGTATGGACGACGCCGTGCTCGCGCGCCCACTCGGCCACCGTCTCGCCGTCGGCCTCGAGCAGCGCCACCAGATACTTGCGCGCTTCGCCGAACACGGCGGCCTCGCTGACGTACGGGCTCGCGCGCAGCCGGTTCTCGACGAGCGAGGGGCTCACGTTCTTGCCGCCGGCCGTGATCAGGATGTCCTTCTTCCGGTCGACCAGCTTGAGCGAGCCGCCGGCGGTCCACTCGCCGACGTCGCCGGTCGCGAGCTTGCCGTCGCGGTACAGCGCCCGGGTGGCGTCGGGGTCGCGCCAGTATCCACCGAAAAACTCGGCCGCGGTCACGAGAATCTCGCCGTCGTCGTCGAGCTCGACCGTCATGTTCGGCGCCGCGGAGCCGACGTCGCCGGGCTGCGGATACGGTCCGCGCTGGCCGGAGACGAGCGCGCCGCCCGTCTCGGTCTGGCCGTACGCCTCGCAGAGATTGACGCCCCACGCCTGCCAGAGCTCGGCCACAGCCGCCGGCAGCGGCGCGCCGCTCGAGATCACGAGCTCCGCGCGCGCGAAGCCGACCTTCTCGAGGAGCCAGCGAAACACGAGCGCGCGCGCGAGCGCCGCCGGCATCGACGCGCGGCCGCCGCGGCTCCGTCGCCGATCGAGCGCGCGCCGGCCGACCCTCATCGCCGAGCGATAGGCGGTTCGCTTGACCCACGAGCTCTGGTCGAGACCGACCAGCAGATGCGCCGCGAACTTCTGGAGATAGCGCGGCACGGTGAACACGAACGTCGGCTGGATCTCGTAGAGCGCGTCGGCGAAGGTGTCCACCGACTCCGGGTAGTGCGGCACGATGTCCGCGATGAGCGGCATCGTGATCGCGAGATTGCGTCCCATCGCGTGACAGAGCGGGAGCATCGCGACGCGCGCGGTGCTCTCGGTGCTCCAGAATCGGGTAGTGCTCGATGATGTTGGCGCAGGCGGCGAGGTGCGGCCCATGACGGTAGACCGCGCCCTTCGGGTGCCCCGTGGTGCCCGACGTATAGATGATGGTCGCGGGCGCGTCGGGCGACACGGCTCGCGCCAGCCGGTCGAGCGCATCGGGCTCGCCGGTCAGCGCCTCACGGCCTCGCGCTTCGACCTCGGCGAGCGGCCGCACGCGCGGGTGGCGGTACATGAAGAGCGCGCGCGTGTCGATCACCAGCACCGCGCGAACATCGGGACACTCGTCGAGCACCTCGAGCGTCTTGTCGAGATGCTCCTGATCTTCGGCGACGATCAGCGAGGCGCCGCCGTGCTGGAGCAGATGACGCACCTCGCCCGGCGCGCTCGTCGGATAGATGCCGTAGGTGATCGCGCCGAGCGCCTGCGCCGCCAGGTCCGCGATGGTCCACTCCGGGCACGGGTTGCCGATGATGGCCACCGTCTCGCCCGCCGCGATCCGGTACTCGCGCGCGAGCCCGCACGCGAGCGCGCCGACCCGCGCGGCCAGCTCGCGCCACGTCGTCTCGCGCCAGATGCCGAGCTCCTTCGCGCGGAACGCGACGCGGTCGGGTCGTGTCCGCGCGCGCTCGACGAGCAAGCCCGGCAGAGTGCTCGCGCGCAACGCCTCGAAATTCATGCCGGGCCGGATTATACCGGGGGGAATGCCCTAGTACCTGGTGCGCCGGGGAAATCTGAAACGATAGGCCCGTCAGGATTTCACCTTTGAGGGCCTCGGATGCTGTCAATCAAGAACGTTCACGCCGATATCACGCCGACACGTTGGCCCCGAGTCAGGAGCGACCAAATTCAGCTCACGTTGACTCGTGGAAGCGATCTCGCTGGCGCCGACAGACGGCAGAACCTCGTGCGCGGATCCGGCTGAGTCGCCCCGGCCATCCCACGTCGGCGTCGGGCTCGTCGGGGTGGTCCTCGGCGTCGAACACGGCTCCATCGCGTTCAGACGCTCACGGAGCTCCGTGGTCTCCTACTGGATGATCTGGTCGACGAGCTTCTTGGAGTCTGCGTCGTACTGAGCCTGGGTGATCAAGCCCTGGCCGAGGAGCGACTTGAGCTCTTTGAGCTTCGCCACGGCCGCGGCCTGGCTGGCCGTCAGGCTCGTCGCAGGGCGCGGGCGCCGGCTGCGCCGCGGGAAGCGGCCGCAGGCGCAGCGGAGCCGCCGGGGCGGGGGCAGGAGCCCTCGCCGCCTGTTCCCCTTCCTGGTATCCGCGAGATTCCCCCACCGCCATCCCCATGGCAGCCATCCTCCACCGCCCGAGGATGTCGATGAACAGCGAAGACTCTCTGAAGGAAGCAGGTAGCTTGCCCTCGACAATCTTGACCGTGTAGGAGAGCGTGTCGCGGTCCAGTTTGGGGTTCGTCAGGACGACGACGATGCTGCTGGCCTCTTTCGCACCGAAGACGGACAGCGTCGCGTTGGGAGGGTTGGCGGCAAAGTTGTCGGAACCCTTGGCCCAGTGACCCACGAAATCCGAGGTGCGGACGTGTCCCGCGATTCGCTCCGGCCGATCCGAGAAGAAGAGCGTCGACCCCACTCCCTTCAGGGTCAGCGTCTTGCCGTCGAAGCTGCCGGAAAGCGGCATTCTGCACGAAGAGCAACTCGACCTTCGTAGACGGCTGATCCGCTCGAGGCGCTTGAGCCTGGACGCGGCCGTGAAGCACGAGGACGACCGCCACGAAACCGAGGATCACCCCACACGCGGCAAGTGGACGAATCATTCGAGCGCGAGCTCTCGTGGTTATCGACGCGCTCTCGTTCTTGCTGGCTAGCCAACGCATCATGGTCCGCCTCCCGGTCGGGCTGTCCTGATCGTCACGTGCCCGGGATCCTGGCAGTCCGCCCGATCCCAGCGCCATGAGACCTTGGTCGGGCGTTCCCCGAGCCGCCGGACGCTCAACAACGACCTTGTAGGCGCCCAGATTTCTACCAAGGCTGGCAACGATCCGGACGGGTCTAGCGACGGTCGGCACGTGTGCCCGCACACAACATGCTGCCCGGACCGTTCCCGGGCAGCATGTTGTGTCGGCTTCGCTACTGCCCGCGGTGTTCCCGGATCATCGCGTCGATCTTCTTCTTCACCGCGTCGAGGTTGAAGGAAGCCGGGTCCTGCATCGGCGGATAGTCGATCGCCGTCAGCGCCAGCTTCGCGACGTACTGCTGGACCAGCACGAAGCGCCAGAACTCGCGGGCGAAGAAGTCGTTCATGTAGCCGCCGCGCCGGTCGTTCAAGCGACTCGCCGCCGAATCGACGGCGTCCGCTCGAACGGATCCTGACGGATGTTGACCATCGTGGGCATGTCTGTCGTGACTCTTTCGCCCGGGCCAGCCCTAGTGGCTGCTGGTAGAACTGTGAACTTGAAGTCATCGATGCGAACAGCGCCCAGGTGGCGGACCGCCGAAGTAGAAGATCTCGTGGCGCTTGGATGGGCCCTTTGCCGGTGCAGAAGATCCATCTGGTTGTAGCCGTCGAGATGGTTCTTGTAGGTCGCGGTCGCCGAGCTTGACGCCCTTGAGCAGCTGGTCGGTGATGTTCGGGTTGCCGGCGGCAGCCATCAGCGTCGGGAACCAATCGAGGCCGGAGAAGATGCCCGTTCTCGACGGTGCCCGGCTTGATCTGGCCCGGCCAGCGGATGATGGCCGGCACGCGGAAGCCGCCTTCGCCGACGGTGCCCTTGGTGTTCTTGAACGGCGTCATGCCGCCATCCGGCCAGGTGAACACTTCGGCACCGTTGTCGGTGGTGAAGATGACGATGGTGTTGTTGGCCTCGCCGATGTCGTCAGATGCTTCTTCAGCAGTGCGCCGATGCTGTCGTCCATCTGCGCCATGCCGGCTTCCTCGAGGCCGTAGTTCGTCTCGCTGTTCTGCATCGCCCTGTACTTCTGCGACAGGAACGTCCAGACGTGCATGCGCGTGGTGTTGTGCCAGACGAAGAACGGCTTGCCGTCCCTCTTGGCCTTGTCCATGAAGTCGCTGGAAGCCTTGACCAGCACCTCGTCGAAGGTCGTCATGTCGTACTTCGCCTTGAGGAACGGCAGATCGTGCATGTTCGGCACGTTCGACATGTCCGGGAACGGCGGCAGCGGGCCTTCATCGACGATCCTCTGCTTGCCGACTCTTGCCCCAGCGCGGCATCTCGGTCGGATCGTCGGTGTCGGTCGCATAGCTGTGGATCAGGCTGCGCGGGCCGTACGTGTTGTAGTACGCCTCGTCGATCGGGAACGAGTACCAGTACGGATCGGACATCGCGTCGAGGTGGTACAGGTAGCCGAAGAACTCGTCGAAGCCGTGCACCGTCGGGAGATACTTGTTCAGGTCGCCGAGGTGGTTCTTGCCGAACTGCCCGGTGGCATAGCCTTGCGCCTTCAAGCGCGGTGGCGAGCGTGCACGGCCTGCGCCGGGATGCCGACGTCGGCCCCGGCCTGCCCGACCGTCGTCAGCCCGGTGCGGATCGGCAATCTCGCCGGTGATGAAGTTGGCGCGACCCGCCGTGCAACTGGCTTCGGCGTAGTAGTCGGTGAACAGCATGCCCTGCGACGCCAGCTTGTCGAGGTTCGGCGTCTTCCCCGGACATGATGCCCGCGGTGGTAGGCGCCGACGTTGAACCAGCCGACATCGTCGCCCATGATGACAAGAATGTTCGGCTTCTTGCCGGGCGTCTGGGCGGCCGCCGGCCCCGCCAGCAGCGCCACCACCGCGATCAGTGCGAGCAAGGTCGAGCAGATTCTGATGGTGCTCCGCATCTTGGTCTCCTCCTTGGACTGCACGAGGTTCATCCCGCGAGCGGCTCCCGCGCCGAAGCTCGGCGGACACCGATCGACGATCTTGCACCTCCCCTCGGCGGATCCCACGCAGGCGTACGACCGGGTCGCGCGAGCGCCTGGATGAAGTTAGGGGTCGAGCCTGGTTTGGTAGGTAGTGGGTCAACAGAAAGTGCCGACCGGTCGCCGACACAGTGGTGTGTGAGACCGCCAACAACGGCGCGCCGGCGTGATAAGCACCCTGATCTTCCGAGCCTTCGCGGGTACTACTTCACAAGTGACGTTTTCGCACATTCGCGCCGCATTTAGCCGCGTCTCCGGGATACGGTCTATAGGACCTTGGTCCGCCGCGCTTCATCCCGACAGTCGGTGAACCCCGCAGACTCCTACCGTGGCTGGCCACGATCCGGACAGGAGCGAGTGTTGCGCAATGCTCTCAACGCATCCGCGGAGCGCATCGGTGCATCACGCGCTGGGGGGACGCGCCGGACCTTCTAGGTTTTCGTCAGTGCGAATCTGGCGGCTTATGGTCCGCCACCTTTGGGACTTTGTCCCAGCCGCGCGGCCAGGCTCCGCCAAGGTCCTACTCTGCGCCGGGCTCCGCGTCCGCGGAGAATGACGCCGCAACTGCATGCCGGGGACGATGTTCGGAGATCGGCGACTCACGTTCGGTCCGAACGCCGACCACAGGGGTGCGGCGGGCGGGAGAATCACCACACCAGGAGAGACTGAGATGCTCAAGAAAGCCGCAGTGCCGCTCCTCGGGTTGTTGATCGTCGTGATGGCTGGATGCGCGAGTACCGAGAGCTCCAGCTCGAAGAATCCCCCCGCCGATGTCAACGGCACGTGGACGGGCGGCACGGCGACCGGCGCGGCGACGTACACGCTGATGCTGAAGCAGGCGGGGACGCGGGTGACCGGGACGCTCACCGGAGCTGGGACCGCCGACGGCCCCATCGAGGGCATTGTTGACGGCAACACGATCAAGCTGAGGGAGCAGGGGGCCCTTCAGAAACTCCTGCGCTGATGGTCAAAGGCGACGTGATCACTGGGTTTGTCCGCGGGACTACGCTGACTCTTCGGCGAGTCAAGTAGGCTCGGCGGAAGCCGATCGCCCTCGCCCGGCGCCTGCCAGCGATCTAGGTAGGTGCCGGGCAAAGGCCTAGAGTTCGAGTAGCTGCCCTCGTCCTCTCTGCGCATAGCGCCCTGACCCCCGATGGTTTAGAACGCAGGACGGGATCAGAGGGGATTATCCTGGGGCTCTCATGACACGCGAGGAGCAGCTGAAAGCCGTCGGCCTCAAGGCCGGCGCGCGCGTGGTCGGCATCGCCGCGATCGAGGCGTTCCGCGAGAAGGTGCCCGAGGGCTATCGCCCGGAGGACATCCTGCCGGGCGCCCGGAGCGTCGTCGTCGCCGGCGGAGACGGGCCGACCGCCGGCGCCTGGCGTAGCCCCGACAACCGCGTGATGGAGATCACCGGCTACGACCTGCGCGAGAACGTGGCCATCCACGCGATGTGCGACTTCATCGAGGGCACCCTGGCGCATCACGCGATCCAGGCGCCGTCCTTGCCGGTCCACGGCCACGAGCCGCCGATGTCGATGATGCACGCCGCCGGAGCTCGCCGGGCTCGGCACACGCTCGCTCGCGGCGCACATCATCCTGAATCCCGAGTACGGCCTGCTCTACTACGCGGCGCTGATCACGACCCTGCCCCTCGAGCCCGATGCGCCGCTGGCCGAGCCCGCGTGCCCGCATCCGGGCTGCGTGGCGATGTACAAGCGCATCGGCACGACGCCGTGCCTGCGCGTGTGCCCGGCGTGTCTGTCCGGAACGGTGCAGGACGGGCGCATCCAGCAATCGACCTACGACCGCGAGAAGTGCCACTCGCGGGCGCAGACCTACGGCATCGGCTCGTTCCAGAAGGGGCTCCTGCAGATCGTGAACGAAGACGATCGCGATCGGCGCCGGACGATGATCTACGGCGACTTCTTCACGAAGAGCATCCAGTCGCTCGGCTTCTTCCGCGACTCGATCGCCCAGTGCTTCGAGTGCATGCGCGTCTGCCCGGTCGGCCGGAAGTACCGGAAGCTGCAATGACGGACGATCTGCCTCCCGGTGCCGCCGCGAAGCTGAAGTCGGTCGCCCTCAAGTCGGGCGCGACCGTCTGCGGCATCGCCGACGTCGCGGCGTTCGATGCGCACGCGCCGGAGAAGCATCGTCCCGGCGATCTCCTGCCGGGCGCCCGATCGGTCGTGGTGGTCGGCGGTGCGCAGCCGCGCGAGGGCGACTGGGCGGCGACCTCGCCGTGGGTCATGCAGACGATGGGGACGACCGAGCGCATCCAGGGCGTGGGCCGGCGACTCGCCCAGTACATCGAGAGCGAGTTCGGCTACTACGCCCTCTACGTCCCACCCGGCACCGCGAGCGGCGACACGCCCTTCCTCTCGCTGATGCTGGCCGCGCAGCTCGCAGGCCTCGGATCGCAAATCGCTCGCCGGCCCCGTGCTGCAACCGCGAGCACGGCTTCATGTACTGGAGCGCGGTGATCACCACGGCGCCCTTCGAGGCCGATCGGCGCCGAGACGAGCCTCGCGTGCCCGGCGCCGTCGTGCGTCGAGATGTGGGATCGCGAGCGGACGACGCCTCTGCCTCGCCACCTGTCCGGGCTCGAACGGCGGCTGTCTCGCCGGCAAGCTCGAGAACGGCCGGGCCGTGCGGACGTTCTACGACGCCGCGCGCTGTAACACGCGCGTGCACACGCACTGGGTCGGCGGCTTTCAGAAGGTGCTCGAGGAGACGCTCAACGAGCCCGACCGCGAGAAGCGCAAGATGCTGCTCTACGGCGACTTCTTCACGCGCAGCCTCTGGGCCATCACCTACTCGTCGACGAACATCGCGCAGTGCTTCGAGTGCATGCGCGTGTGCCCGCCGCCCACGGGCTCAGGGAGATGAGGTAGCATGGCCGTCTTCAAGCTCGACCCCGAGGTCTACAAGCGCTACAAGGACGAGGTGCTGCAGCTCTGCAACTCGTTCCAGAAGATCGACCAGCCCGGCCTCTCCGACAAGCAGATCGCGGAGCGTCTGGGCCTCGACGAGCGCACCGTGACCGAGATCCGCTGCGTCGCCGAGCGCGACTGCTACTCGCTCGACGAGTGGGAGAAGGCGATCGAGTTCAAGCGCAAGGCGACGCTCGAGTGGTCGGCGCTCGCCCTCAAGCGGCCCGATCTCAAGCCGGGACGCGTGACCCTCTACTTCTTCGAGCGCGATCACCGACGACGACTTCATCGGGCCGGTGATCGTGGCCGCGCCCGACGAGGCGACGGCCTGGACCGCCCTCGCCTCGCGCGAGCGCTCCGAGGTCGAGGCGCTGAAGACGCTCGGCTGGCAGATCGCGCAAGACCTGGCGGCGATGCCCGCGCGCCCCGGCATCGTCTACCCGAGCCACTACCGTCGCGCCATCCTGAGCTGAGACCGGCCGCGCCCTGAGCCCTCTTCACGTCGCGCTCGTGCTGCTGGTCGTCGTCATCTGGGGCCTGGCGTTTGTCGCCACGGGGCTCGCGCTCGATAGCTTCTCGCCGCCCACGCTGACGGCGCTGCGGTTCGCGATCGCGGCCCTCCCGGCGCTGCGTGCTGCCGCGCCCGGCGGTGAGCTGGCCGCGTCTCGATCGCGATCGGCTCGACCCTCTTCGCCGGCCAGTTCCTCCTGCAGTTCTTCGCGATCACTCGACGGCGTGCCGCCCGGCCTGGCGTCGCTGCTCGTCCAGACCCAGGCGCTATTCACGATCGTGTTCGCGGTCGATGGTCTTGCGCGAACGGCCGACCGCGCGCCAGATCGCGGGTGTGACCACGGCGTTCGCGGGGCTCAGTGCTGATCGTGCTGACCGTCGGCCAGGATCTGACCCCGCTCGGGTTCGGCCTCGCGATGGGCTCCGCGATCAGCTGGGGTGTCGGGAACATTCTCTTGAAGGGGCTCGGCGACGTCGACATGCTCCATCTGGTCGTCTGGCTCAGCCTCGTCCCGCCGCTTCCGGCGCTGGCGCTCGCGCTGATGGTGGACGGGCCTGCGGCATTGGCCTACGACCTCTCGATCGCCTCGTCGAGCGCCGTCTTGTCCGCGCTATACCTCGGCGTGGTGGCGACCCTCTTCGCCTATGCCGTCTGGGGCCGGCTGCTGCGCCGATATCCGGCGGCGATGGTGACGCCGTTCGCCCTGCTGGTGCCGTTCGTCGGCGGCTACTCGTCGGCGCTCGTATTCGGTGAGCAGTTCGGTCCGCTCCGGCTCGCGGGCATGGCGCTGGTACTCCTCGGTATCGCCGTCATCGTGCTGCCGTGGGATCGGCTCGCGGCTCGGGGCCGCGCGCGCGGCCGCGAGGCCGGCCCCGCGCTGGCCGTCGAACCCGCTGGAAGCGTCGACGCACCCGGTGTCGTCGAGCTCATCGGCCGCGTATATCTGGAATACGGCTTCGTCTACGTGCCCGAGGTCGAGGTCCCCGACTTGTTTCGCTTCGAGGAGCACTATGCGGCACCGCGCGGCGCGTTCTACGTCGTGCGTGACGGTGGAGTGATCGTCGGCTCGGTCGGCGTCGAGCGGCTCGAGGACGGCGCGCGAGCTCCATCGGCTCTACCTCGACGCGCGCCTGCGCGGCCGCGGAACAGGCCGCGCGCTGGTCGAGACGGTGCTCGAGTGGTGCCGGGCGCAGCAGATCGGGCGCCTGATCCTCTGGTCGGACACCCGTTTCGACCAGGCGCACCGCCTCTACGAACGGATGGGCTTCCGGCGCACCGGCGAGCGGATCCTGCCGGACGATCTCAACCAGACGCGCGAGTACGGCTTCGAGCGGCCGGTGTAGGGCTCGACACGCTGCGCGACGAGCGGATGCGTCATCGTTTCGCGAAGGCCTTCTGCATGGCGGCCGCGCCCTGCTCCATCATGGCCCGGATGTCGCCCGCGAGCTCGTTCGGCAGGACGTCGGCCGTCCAGACGAGCTTGGCGCGCTGCTCGCCCTCGGCGAACACCTGGGCCGACGCGTTGTGGTGCGTGAGTCGGCCGCGCGCGGACCAGACGAGTCGCCGCGCCTGATCGTCGAGGTCGACGATCAGCTCGCGCACGACCATCCCGTTGCCGAAGGTGACGATGCGCGCGCCTTCTTCGAGGCGGGTATCGGTGACGAACCCGGCACGAGCCGTGTGTGGAGCGCGCCGATGTCGCGGACCGCGTCCCAGACTTCTTCGGGCCGCGCGTCGAGCAGGATCTCCTTCCGAATAGACGCCATGGTGTCCTCCTTTGCTGTCAGGAGGTCATCCTAGGCCGGGCGCGCGAGCCTCTCTTGGAGAATCTTGCGGTCGCCTCGGGCCGCTCGCCGGAAGCCGCTGGGCGACACACCTGCGGCGCGGTGGAAGGTACGCACGAAGTTCGAGAGATCGCCAAACCCGACGTCGAGCGCGACGTCGGTGATCGACCGTGCATCGTCGGCCAGCAGGCGCGCCGCATGACGCAGGCGCGCCCGAACCAGATACTGGTGAGGAGTCACACCGAGCACCCCGGCGAACACCCGGAGAAAGTGAAACGGACTCAACCCAACCGCGTGCGCCGCGCTCGTCAGGTCCACGCGTTCGCTCGCATGCGCCTCGATCCACCCGGCCGCCTCCACCGCTCGCCGCCGATCTCGCGCCGGCGCACCCACCGGCCTTCGTGTCCGCCCTGACACCAGGCCAACAAAGCGCGCGACCATCGCAATGCCGACCTCATCTAGGCCGACGTCGGCCCGCCCGGCCGCGATCGCCTGCGCGAGCTCACCGACCACCATCAGCTCGGGAATCGCCGGCACGCACCCTCGCCGCCACACGTCCGCGCGATCACCGACGCTTTCCACGAGCTCCGATGAGAGGTGGAACGACAGACATTCGTCGCCGTCGCCCCCGCATGGTCGTGCGTGCACACGTACTCATCACCGGGATAGCCAACCAGAATCGACCCCGCAACAAGCTCGAACGAGTTCCACGACTCCGATACCCAAACGTCCCCCGCCGCACGTATGAAAGCGAATAGTCCGAATGCGTTTCAGGAACGGAGGATCCGCCGCCGAAGCGCTACATCGACGATCCACCACCCGAAGCGAGGATTCGAAGCAGTGTTCTAGAAATCATCGAGTTCTTCTCTAGGCCAGTTTATCCCCGGAGGCGGAGCGCAGCGACGGCGGAGACGGGCGGGTGGCGCAGGGGCACGGTTCCGCCGGACGGCGGAGTGGGCCCCTCATCCCGCCCGCAGCGCGAAGCGCTGCGAATCGGCGAGCGGGTGACGGAGCCGTCCGGCGGGGCCGTGCCCCTGCGCCAGGCCGCCGCCCGCCTCGCGCCCTGAGACTCAGGCTCCGCTAGTACCCTTTGCGCTTGTCGATCAGCGCGATGAGCGGCTTGCCCGCCCGCATCCGCCGCAGGTTCTCGCAGAACGTGTCGATGACCCGCTGCGCCCGCCGCGGCGAGCCGCCCGCGGTGTGCGGCGTCACGATCGCGCGCGGATGCGTCCACAGCCGATGGTTGGCCGCCAGCGGCTCGGGATCGGTGACGTCGAGGCCGGCGCCGCCGATCGTCTCCTCGTCGAGGGCCTTCAGCAGATCGTCGCCGTACACGATCGCGCCGCGCGTCACGTTGATGAGATAGCCGGTCTTCTTCATCTTGCGGAACAGGTCGCGCGTGAAGAGATGGTGGGTCGCCTTCGTGAGCGGCAGGCAGATCACCACGGCGTCCGACGCGCCGAGCAGGTCGCCGAGCCGATCGGGCTTCCAGATCGCCTCGACGCCGCGGCTCCGGCGCCACGTCCTCGATATCGACGCCCAGCACGCGCATGCCGAATCCGAGCGCCCGCTTCGCGACCTCGCGGCCGGTGCCGCCGAAGCCGACGATGCCCATCGTCAGGTCGTAGAGCTCGAGCTGACGCAGCCGGATCGGCTCGCGCAGGCTGTAGTCGGGCTGGCGGATCGCGGTGTGCAGGCCGCGGGTGAGCGCCAGCAAGAGCGCGAACGCGTGCTCGGCCAGGTGAATGCCGACGCCGCCCTTCTCGCTCGCCAGCGGCACGTCGCTCTCGACCAGCTCTTGAGTCAGGATCGAGTCAACCCCGGCGCCGATCGACTGGTAGTAGCGCAGGCGCTTGCCGAGCGGAAAGATCTCCGGCGACACGCGGCCGAAGAGCGCGTCGGTGTCGACGATCTCGCGTCGCTGCGTGGCGGCGTCCTTCGCCTCGACGAAGGTGGAGCCCGGGCCGGCGGCGTCGAGGATGGCGGCGCGCTGCTCGGGTGAGACGGACGGCACGATCATCAACGGCGTGTAGAGGATCTTCATCGTCAGCTCCGTTTCTTGGATCGGATATTGGCCATCGCGCGCTGGTGCTCGTCGGACGCGAAGCACCCGGCCAGGGCCGTGTTCATCTCCCGCCGGAACGTCTCGAAGTCGAGGTCGAATGCCGACGTGCTCAGGCGCTTGCTGGCGGTCACGCTCACCGGCGGCAGCGCCAGGAATTTCTCGATGATCTCGTCGAGCGCCTTCGGAAAGTCGGCCGCGGGCACCGCGCGGTTCACGAGACCGATGCGCTCGCCCTCGCGCGCGGTGATCGGCTCGCCGAGCAGGATCAGCTCCTTGGCGCGCCCCATGCCGATCAGCCGCGGCAGACGATAGAGCGACCATCGACGGAATCAGGCATTCCTTGACGGCCGGCAGGCTGAGCAGCGCGTCCTCGACGGCCAGCCGGTAGTCGCACACGAGCGCCAGCTGGAGGCCGCCGCCGATGCAGTGCCCGTTGATCCCCGCGATGACGAGCTTGTCCATGCCGCTCGATCTCGGTCATCGCGTCTTCCCACCGGACCAGATCGGGCTGCGTCAGCTCGCCGGCCGCGAGCGCCTTGAGATCGACGCCGGTCTGAAACGCCCGGCCGGCGCCGGTCATCACGACCACGCGCACGTCTCGCCGGGCGTTGATCGACGCGACCGCCTCGCCGAGCTCCGTCGCGAAGCGCGAGTTGCCGGCGTTCAGCACGTGCGGCCGGTCGAACGTCATGCGCGCGACGTCGCCCTGCACGTCCAGCCGGATCGTGGCCTCGGTCATGGGGCAATGGTTTACCATAAAGGCCTCGTGACGTCCCTGACCGCTCTGCTCTGTCTGACGACCTTCTCCAACCTCGTTTCGAGCGGCGCCTTCCCCGCGGTCCTGCCCGACATCGCGCGCAGCGCGGCGCTCGCCGACTGGCAGCTCGGCATCGTGGCGGGCGCCTTCGGCTTCGCGCGGATGGTGGCCGATGTTCCGCTCGGCCTCTTCTTGACGCACCATCTCCGTCGGGCGCTGTGGGTCGGCCCCTCGTGCTCGTGCTCGGCGCGCTCTGCGTCACGGCGGGCGGCGGATTCACCACGATCGTGCTCGGCCGTCTGCTCATGGGTCTCGGGCAGGCGCTCACGCATGGTCGCCGGGCTCACGGCGATCCTCCGCTTCCAGTCGGGAAAGAATCTCGCATCGGCGCTCGCGGCGCTACGAGCTCTCCGCGATGATCGGCATGCTCGCCGGCGCCGCGCTGATCGGAACCTTGCCGTCGGGTCTGGCCTGGAACACCGCGTTCCTGCTCGCGTGCGCCCGCAGCTCCTCGCCATCGGGATCGCGCCGAAGCTCATGTCCGCGCTTCCCGCGCACGCGAGCGCGCGAGCGACCGCGATACTCGCCCGCGAGACCGACGAGCGCGCCGGCGAGCCCGCTCGCGCGCGTCGCCCGCCACGCCTCGCTGGTGCCGCTCGCCTTCGCGGCCGGCGGACTCGTCGCCCTCACGTACTCCACGATGGAGCAGTTCGTGGTTCCGCTGCGCGGCAGCCGCGAGTTCGGGCTCGAGCGCGCCGGGGTGGCGCGTCTGTTCATGGTCCAGCAGATCTTCGACATCGCGGCGCTGATCCCGACCGGCCTGCTCGCCGATCGGCATGGGGCGGTCCGCGTGCTGCCCGGCATATTGATCCTGATGGCGACCGCGAACGCGCTGATCGGCTTCGGCGCGCTGCCCGTGGTCGTCGCCGGCTGCGCGCTCTTCGGCCTCTCGATGTCGGGCTGGATGCTGCCGCTGACCCTGCTGCGGCGAGAGACCGAGCCCGAGCGCATCGCGTGGCGCACCGGGCTCTACCGCGTCTCGGTGGACGCCGGGATCTTCCTCGGGCCGTTTCTCTCGGGCGTCCTGGGCATGCGCCTGGCCGGGCTCCTGCCCGCGATCTCGACGACGGCCCTGGCCGTCACCGCGCTACTCCTGCTCACGCGCCCGAAGCTCGGGTACCATGGCAGTTCATGGCTGACGCCGGGCTGATGTTCGCGTGCTTCGGTTGCTGCTGCGGTCACACCAACAACGGCGCCGCCCGCATTTCCCGGCCGGCGACGCGGCGCGTGTTCGACGCGGCCGGCCTGCAGGGGCGGGTGCGCTTCGCGTTCTCCGAGTGCCTTGGGCCGTGCAGCGAGGCGAACGTGATCTTCGTCTATCTCAACGGCCGGCCGCTCTGGTTTCGGCGGATCAACACGGCCGAGCTGTTCGACTCGCTGCTCTCCTACGTTCGTACCGCGGTCGACGCGCCGGGCGCGGCGCTGCCCGAGGCGCTGACCGCGCATTCGTTCTCGTGGACCGGCGGCGGCGTCGGCCCCGAGCTGGCCTGAGGGCGACATCATGAACTACGCCGACTTCCGCCACCTCACGTTCGAGTCCAAGCCGAACGGGGTGCTCGTCGTCACCATCAACCGGCCGGAGGTGCTGAACGCGGCCAACGCGCGCCTGCACTGGGAGTTCACGCAGATCTGGCCCGTGGTCGACGCCGATCCGAAGACGCGCGTCGTCGTCGTGACCGGCGCCGGCAAGGCGTTCTCGGCCGGCGGCGACCTCTCGCTGGTCGAAGACATGGCGGGCAATCCCGACGCGCTCACGCGCACGATGCGCGAGGCCTCCGACCTGGTCTACAACATGATCAACCTCGACAAGCCGGTGGTCTCGGCGATCAACGGCGTCGCGGTGGGCGCGGGGCTCGTCGTCGCGCTCATGGCCGACGTCAGCATCATCGCCGAGACGGCGCGCTTCACCGACGGCCACACGCGGCTGGGCGTCGGCCGCGGGCGATCACGCCGCGATCATCTGGCCGCTCCTGTGCGGGATGGCGAAGGCGAAATACTATCTGCTCACGGCCGACTTCATCGACGGACGCGAGGCCGAGCGGATCGGTCTGGTCAGCGATGTGCCTGCCGCCCGATCAGGTCATGCCGAAGGCGCTCGACGTCGCCGACCGGCTCGCCGCGCGGCAGTCAGATCTCGATCCAGCTGGACCAAGCGCGCGCTCAACAACTGGCTGCGCCAGGCCGGGCCGATCTTCGATCAGTCCCTGGCGCTCGAGATGCTCTCGTTCTCGTATCCCGACGTGCGCGAGGGCGTGAAGGCGATTCGCGAGAAGCGCGCCCCGTCTTCCCCTCGGCGAAGTAGCGGAGACCGACGACGTGAGCGACAGCCCGCCGGCGCCGCGCACCGGCCATCCGTACTACATGCACGACGCGATCTATGCCCAGCCCGGCGCGCTGCGGCTGGTCGCCCGCGGACAGGCCGATGCGATCGAGGCGGCGGCGCTTCGGCTGCGCGGGCTCGACCACGTGCTGCTGACCGGCGTCGGCACCTCGTGGCACGCGGCGCTCGTCGGCGAGCTGCTCTTCGCGCGCCTCGGCGGGCTCGGGCTCAGGCGCGCGCGCCTTCCACGCCTTCGAGCTCGCGAGCTACTGGCCAGAGCGGCCGGGCGCGCCGGCGTCGTCGTGCTGAGCCACGGCGGCACGCGGCGCTACTCGCGCGAGGCGCTCAGCGCGCGTGAAGGCGAGCGGCGGCACCGGGGTCGTCATCACCGGCAAGGGCCGGAGGCGCCGGAGGAAGCCGACTGGACCCTCCGCACCGTGGACCAGGAGAGCTCGGGCGCTCACACCGTCAGCTACACCGCGGCGCTGGCGCTGCTGGCGAAGCTGGCCGTGCGCGGCCGGCGGCAAGGCCGAGATCGCGCGAAGCATCGACGGCATTCCCGACATGCTGGCCTTCCTGCTCGGGCAAGAGTCGTGGGAAGACCTGGCCGCGCGCTACGGCGAAAAGCGCTGCTACTGGTTCGTCGGAGGCGGGCCCAACACGGCGACGGCGTGGGAGGCGGCGCTGAAGATGAGCGAGGCCAGCCACGCGCCGGCGGTCGGCTTCAACTGCGAGCAGTTCCTGCACGGCGCGTGGGCGGCGCTCGAGCGCGACGACGTCGTGTTCGCTGATCGCGCCGCCTGGGCCGTCCCACGAGCGGTGCCTGGCCGCCGCACGCGTGGCCAGAGAAGTCGGAGCGCCGGTGGTCGCACTGGTGCGCGAGGACGACCGCGAGATCGCGCGCGCTCGCGTCGGAGACGATCGCGCTGCCCGAGAGTCGACGAGCTCCTCTCGCCGATCCTCACGATCGTGCCGCTGCAGCTCTTCATCTACCACACCGCCGTCCACCGCGGCGTCAACCCCGACCTCACGCGCTGCCGACGACCCGGCGTACGGTCGCGCGCGCTCGGCTCTCACTCTAGCTCGCAGCCTTGGCCCGCGCTCGATCAGCAATCTCAGCGGTGGTAGGCGTCGAGGAAATCGGAGAGGGCTTCGTCGAGTAGCCTCAAGATCTCGGCCGGGGATTCTCGCCACGGACCGGCGGCCTGCCGCTCCGCGTCGCCATACGCTCGCGAGAATGGGTGTGGACATGCCGGTCACCATGGCGGTGCGCTCCACGCTCAACCGGACCGGGCCGATTCCGTAGGTTCCGGAGAATGGCAGCCAGAAACCGCGCAGGGTGGTGGCGCTGTAGGGCCGGACCGCGACGGTGAGTCGCAGGCGAGCGGGACTGGCGGGATCGAGGGTCAAGGCCGGCGCGGCCGCGCGCAGCCGCGCGTCGATCCGGCGCGCGAGCTGCTCGGAGGACAACGAATCCTGGCTCGCGTCGAGATCGATGTCCACGCCGAGCGTCGTGAGCCCGGCGAGGCCGCGAGCCGGCTCCGCAGTCGCTGGGCTCGCGGACATCGCGGCGAGCAGGAGAGCCACCGAGAAGGCGAGAGCCGCCATGGCTACTGCGGCGGCGGCGATCCCTCTGGGCGCGGCCCACGGCCACCGCTGCGGCGGCGGCGACGGCGGCGCGGGCCGGATCGGCCCTCGCTCGACGGCGGCGGCGGTGGCGGCGGCGCTGGCGACGGGGGCGGCTCGCCTGGGGCGGCTCGCTGTGCGGGCGGCCGTGTGGCCGTCCTCCCCACCGCCGCCGCCGCGGCGGCCACGATCGCGGTCGCCGAAGCGGTCGCGCGCCGCGAGCCGCGCGCGCGCTCGTCGGCGTAGCGGCGGCGCTCTTCCGCGGTCGGCTTGATCTCCTGCATGAAGACGTCGTCGTCAGCCCATTCGACCGCGATCTTCTGGCCGATGAACTTCTCGATCGCCTCGAGGGCCAGGGCGCTCGACTCATCGACCAGGCTGATCGCCTTGCCGCCCGCGCCGGCGCGCGCGGTGCGGCCGATCCGGTGCACGTAGTCCTCGGCGTCCTGCGGCAGGTCCCAGTTGACGACGTGGGTCACCGCCTCGATGTGCAGCCCGCGCGAGGCGACGTCGGTGGCGACCAGGATGGGCAGGCGGCCCTCCTTGAAGTCGTTGAGGATCTTCAGCCGGCGCTTCTGGTCGACGTCGCCGGTGAGGGCGCGCGTCTCCCAGGCGTTGCGCGTCAGCCGGTCCTCGAGGCGCCGCGCCTCCTCGCGCGTGTTCGAGAAGATCAGGATCCGATCGCCGCCCTCGCGCCGGAGCAGTCCCAGCAGCAGCGGAACTTCTCCTCGCGGCCGACGTGGAACAGCGACTGCTCGACGCGCTCGGCCGTCTTCTGCTGCGGCATGATCGTGATCTGCGCCGGATTGTTCATGAACTCCCAGGTGAGCTCGAGCACCCGGAACGACAACGTGGCGGAGAAGAGGTGCGACTGCCGCTTCTCCGGCGGCGGCAGGCGGCGGAGGATGAACCGGAGGTCGGCGATGAACCCCATGTCGAACATCCGGTCGGCCTCGTCGATGACGAGGATCTCGACGCGCCGCGTGCTCCACACGTGCTGCTTGAGGTAGTCGATCAGCCGCCCCGGCGTGCCGACCAGGAGGTCGCAGCCCGCCGCGAGCGTCTCGCGCTGCTTGGCGTAGTCGATCGCCGCCGTAGACCGCGAGGGTCCGGAACGGCGTGAACCGGCCGAGGAGTCGCGCGTCGGACTCGATCTGCACGACCAGCTCGCGCGTCGGCGCGATCACGAGCATGCGAGGCGCGCCCGCTCCCGGAGGCGCCGGCGGCACCGGTGTGCGCAGCAGCTTGGTGAACGCCGCGATCAGGAACGCCGCGGTCTTGCCGGTTCCGGTCTGCGCCTGGCCGGCCACGTCCTTGCCGCGCAGCGCCAGCGGCAGCGCGGCCTCTTGAATCGGCGTGGCGGTCACGAACCCCGCCTCGCGGATCCCCTGCATGACGGGTTCGGGCAGGTCGAGCGAGGCGAAATCCATCTAGGCCGATTCGGCGGGCGCGGGTTCCGGCGCCGGCGCGGGCTTGCGCCCGAAGATGCGCGCGCAGATGATCCCGACCTCGTAGAGGAGGATCAGCGGGCCGGCCATGAGCGTCTGGTTGAACGCGTCGGGCGTCGGCGTCAGGACCGCGCCGGCGATGAACGCGCCGAGGATCGCGTACTTCCGGTTCTTGGCGAGCATCTTCGAGTTCGACGATGCCGATGCGCGCCAGGATCGTCAGCGCCAGCGGCAGCTCGAAGACGGCGCCGAAGGCGAGCGTGAACTTCAGCAGGAAGTCGACGTGGTTCTGCAGGGTGATCATCGGCTTGAGTCCCGGCCGGGCGTAGCTCAGCAGGAACTGGATCGCGTAGGGCGTCACCACGAACAGCGAGAACGCGCCGCCGCCGATGAAGAGCAGCGAGCCGATGACCACGAACGGCAGCGCGTACTTCTTCTCGTGGCCGTGAAGCCCGGGCGCGACGAAGGCCCAGACCTGCCAGAGGATCGCCGGCGCCGCGAGGAAGATGCCGACGATCAGCCCGACCTTCATCTGCACCCAGAACGCCTCGGCCGGCGCCGTGAAGACCAGCTCGTAGTTCAACTTGGTCACGGGCTTCGCCAGCCAATCCACGATGTACTGGCTGAACGGCAGCACGATCACGGTGCCGACCAGGAGCGCGATGAGGGCGCGGACGATGCGGATGCGGAGCTCGCCCAGGTGCTCCATGAAGGACATCTTCGCGTCTTCGACGGATCGCACCATGCCTACCAGCTCGTCACGAAGTGCCGGAGCGCGCCGACGCCGCCGCCGGCCTGAAAGCCCTCGCGGATCGCCGCGGTCACGTACGCCTTCGACTCGCTGACCGCGTCCTTCAGGGCGTGGCCTCGCGCCAGGCAGGCGGCGATCGCCGACGAAAGCGTGCAGCCCGTTCCGTGGGTGTCTGTTCGAGGGCAGGCGCGGCGCCGCGAAGCGGGCGAAGTCTTTGCCCGTTCCACAGGATGTCGGTCGCCGAATCTCTCAGGTGTCCGCCCTTCACCAGCACGTTGCGGGGTCCGAGCGCCAGGATGCGGCGCGCGGCCTCTTCCATCTCGCTCTCGGTCGAGACCGTCATGCCGGCGAGCGCCTCGGCCTCGTGCAGGTTCGGGGTGACCACCAGCGCGAGCGGCAGGAGCTCCTTGATGAGCGCCGTCCGCGCCTCGGGCTGCAGGAGCGCGTCGCCCGACTTGGCGATCATCACCGGGTCGAGCACGACCTTCTCACGGGCGTGCGCGCGCAGCCGCTCGGCGACCGCGGCGATGATCGGCGCCGTCGAGAGCATCCCGATCTTGATCGCGTCGGCGCCGAAGTCGGAGAGGACGGAGTCGATCTGCAGGCTCACGAACTCGGGAGGCAGATTGAAGACACCCTGGACACCGAGTGAGTTCTGAGCGGTCACGGCCGTGATCGCGCTCATCCCGAACACGCGGAATGCCGAGAAGGTCTTGAGATCCGCCTGAATGCCCGCGCCGCCGCCGGAATCCGAGCCGGCGATCGTCAGCGCTTTGGGTACGCCCATAGACGTCCGAAGTATACACGCCCCCGCGTCGCCGCCCGCCGGTCAGCCGCCGGCCGGGATGACCACCGTGAACTCGCCTCGGGGCGTGGCCGCGGCCAGCCGGGCCAGCGTGCATGGTCGGGGTCGCCGTCACGATCTCCTCGTACTGCTTCGTGAGCTCGCGCGCAACCACGACCTCCACATCGCCGAAGACCTCGCCGATCGCGCCCAGGGTGGCCACGATGCGGTGGGGCGACTCGTAGACCACGATGGTCGACCCGATCTCTCGCAGCGCCTGGAGACGGTGGAGCCGCTTGCCGGGCTTGATCGGCAAGAAGCCGTCGAACACGAACCCGTCGGCGGCGAGGCCTGAGGCCGAGAGCGCCGTGATGACCGCGGCCGGGCCCGGGATCGGCACGACCGTGATGCCCTGGGCGCGCGCCTCGCGGACCAGAAGGATGCCCGGGTCGGAGATCCCCGGGGTGCCCGCGTCGGTCACGAGGGCGATCGAGCGGCCGGCGGCCAGATCGCGCAGGAGCTGCGGACCCGCGCGCAGCTTGTTGTGCTCGTAGTAGCTGATGGTCGGCTTGTGAATGTCGAAATGCGTCAGGAGCGCTCGCGTTCGGCGCGTATCCTCGCAGGCGATCAGGTCGACCTCGCGCAGGACTCGGAGCGCGCGGAGAGTGATGTCTTCGAGGTTGCCGATCGGAGTTGCGACTACAAAGAGGATGCCGCTCAGGCGGTCTGTTCTTTCGCTTCGGAGACGAGAATGGGCCTTTCGCGATTGAGGATGACTTCGCGGGTGATCACGCACTCCTTCAGGCCCTGCATGGAGGGCAGGTCGTACATGATCTCGAGCATGACCTCCTCGAGGATTGCGCGCAGCCCGCGGGCGCCGGTGCCGCGCTTGAGCGCCTCGCGCGCGATCGCCGCCACCGCGTCGTCGGTGAACTTGAGCCGCACCTTCTCGAGGTCGAAGTATTTCTGGTACTGCTTGATGATCGCGTTCTTCGGCTCGCGGAGGATGCGCACCAGCGCCTGATCGTCGAGGTCGTGCAAGGTCGCGATCACCGGCAGCCGGCCGACGAACTCGGGAATGAGCCCGTACTTCAACAGATCTTCCGGCTGGATCATCGCCAGGAGGTCGCCGATCCGACGCTCGTCGCGGCTCTTGATCTCGGCGCCGAAGCCCATGCCCGAGCGCCCGACGCGGCTCTCGATGATCTTGTCGAGCCCGACGAAGGCGCCGCCGCACAGGAAGAGCACGTTGGACGGTGTCGACCTGGATGAACTCCTGGTGCGGGTGCTTGCGGCCGCCCTGGGGCGGCACGTTGGCGACGGTACCCTCGAGGATCTTCAGGAGCGCCTGCTGCACGCCCTCGCCGGAGACGTCGCGCGTGATCGACGGGTTCTCGGACTTGCGAGCGATCTTGTCGATCTCGTCGATGTAGACGATGCCGCGCTCGGCCCGCTCCACGTCGTAGTCGGCCGCTTGCAGCAAGCTGCAGGATGATGTTTTCGACGTCCTCGCCGACGTAGCCGGCCTCGGTCAAGCGTCGTCGCGTCGGCGATCGTGAACGGTACGCGCAGCATCTTGGCGAGCGTCTGGGCCAGCAGGGTCTTGCCCGAGCCGGTCGGGCCGATCATCAGGATGTTCGACTTCTGCAGCTCGACGTCGCCGCCCTCGGTACCCGACTCGATGCGCTTGTAGTGGTTGTGCACCGCGACGGCCAGGACCTTCTTGGCGCGCTCCTGGCCGACGACGTACTGATCGAGGACGGTCTTGATCTCGGAGGGCTTCGGGAGGCTGCGCAGCTCGCGCGACTTCTCCTCTTCCCACTCCTCCGCGATGATGTCGTTGCAGAGCTCGATGCACTCGTCGCAGATGTAGACGGTGGGGCCGGCGATCAGCTTGCGGACGTCGTTCTGGCTCTTACCGCAGAACGAGCACCGCAGGGTTCCGTTGCCTTCGCGCGGCCGGGCCATGCGCTCGTTACTTCTGGAGCGTGAGCGCGCGGCTTCGCTCACCGGTCTGGTCGTCGGCTTCGAGGAGATCACTTCGTCGACGATTCTATATTCCTTGGCCTGCTCGGCGGTCATGAAAAAGTCCCGATCGGTGTCGCGCTGGATCTTCTCCATGCGCCTGGCCGGTGTGGTGCACGAGGATGCGGTTCAGCTCCTCGCGCATCCGGAGAATCTCCTTGGCCTGGATGTCGATATCGGTCGCCTGCTCCCTGCACGCCGCCGAGCGGCTGGTGGATCATGATCCGCGCGTGCGGCAGCGCGAAGCCGCTTGCCCCTGGCGCCCGCGCACAGCAGCAGCGCGCCCATCGACGCGGCCTGGCCCATGCAGATGGTCGAGATCGCCGGCTTCACGTACTGCATCGTGTCGTAGATGGCCATGCCCGGCGGTCACGGAGCCGCCGGGTGAGTTGATGTAGAGGTTGATGTCCTTGTCGGGATCGTCGGCCTCGAGGTACAGCATCTGGGCGATCACGAGATTGGCCAGCTCGTCCTCGATGAAGGTCGGCAGGAAGATGATCCGCTCCTTCAACAGGCGCGAGAAGATGTCGAACGCGCGCTCGCCGCGCGGCGTCTGCTCGACGACCATCGGAACCAGACCCATCGGCGATCTCCTCGTCATCGACGCACCTCCAGACGACGGAGCCTGAGCTCCGCGTCCCACAGCTCGCATTAGGCTCGAACTTTCGCGTTGGCGACCAGCAGCTCGAGAGTCATGCGGTCGCGGATGCCCTGCCGCAGTCCCTCCAGGTCGCCGCTTTTCTCCATCATACGACGTGACGGCCGGTGTGGGCCGCTGACTCGCCTGCGCGAGCTTTTCGACCTCGGCATCGACGTCGGCGTCGGTGGGCGCGATCGCCTCCTTGTCGGCGATCGCCTCGAGCAGGAGCGCCCGGCGCACCGCCTTCTCGGCGCCGGGGCGGAGCTCGGCGATCAGCTTCTCGTAGTCCCACGGCATCCGTTCCGGGTCGATGCCCTGGCGACGGACGGACTCACGCGCGTGCTCGATGCGATGAGCCACCTGGCGCATGACCAGCGCGTCCGGCACCGTGAACTCGTGCCGCGCGATGACCGCGTCGACGACCTTTTCCTGCAGCGCGCGCTGCTCGTCGTGCTCACGCCGCGTCTCGAGCTGCTTCTGCAGCTCGGTGCGCAGCGCCTCGAGCGTCTCGAACTCGCCGAGCGACTTGGCGAAGTCGTCGTCGAGCACCGGCAGCGCCTTCTCCTTGACCTCGACGACCTTGACGGTCGCGTTGCCGCCGCGCCCGCGCAGGTCTTCGCGGCGGTGGTCGTCGGCGAAGCGGAGCGTGACCTGGCGCTCCTCACCCGCCTTGCAGCCCGATCACGGCGTCGTCGATCTCGGGCAGCACGTTGCGGGCGCCGACCAGGAACTCGTAGCCGCTCTGGCTCGACGGGTCGTGACCCTCGATGGCGATCGAGTAATCGACCACGACGAGATCGCCGGTGGCCGCCGGGCGCTCGACCGCATGGAACTGCGCCTGCTGCTCGCGCATGTGATCGAGCGTCGTGGAGAGGTCGTCGGCGGTGACCGCCACCGGCGCGTGCTCCACCTCGACGCCTTTGTAGTCGGTCAGGTCGATCGCCGGCTTCACCTCGACGACCGCGACGAAGCTCAGCGGCGCGCCCTCTTCCAGCCGCACTTCCTGGAGGTCGGGCTCGTTGACCGGATCCAGCTTCGCTTCGGTCAGCGCCTGGCGGTAGACGTCGGGAATCAGGTGCTCGGCGACCTCGCGGCGCACGTCGTCGGAGAAGTGCACCTTGACGAGCGAGCGCGGCACGTGGCCCTTCCGGAATCCGGGCAGGCGCGCCTGCTTCTGCACGCGACCGTAGGCGCGTTCCCATTCCTGCTGCACGACGTCGACCGGCGCCTCGACGGCCAGACGACGCTTGCAACCCTCGATCGCTTCGACCGCGACTTTCATCGACACTCCAGAGTGATTTCGAGTGTGCGCATCACGAGCCCTCGCATGGTACCACGCCCGTCGGACTCGAGCATCCGGCGCGCCCGCCGTCTCATCACCGGACGCGGCCCCTCTGCTAGACTCGCCGCCAGCAACCCCGACATGAGTGACGCATGCGGCTAGTCGCCCTGGCGATTCTCGCGCCGAGTCTCCTGTTGGCCGCGCTCACGGCGCAGGCGCAACAGGCCGCCAAGGTCTATCACATCGGACACGTCGCGTCGGTGGACTTCGATCAGCCCGAGCAGCTCGAGCTGAGGCACTGGCCCGCGTTCGTTCAAGCGCTGCGCAACCTCGGCTGGATCGAGGGGAAGAACTTCGTGTTCGAGCACCGTCGGGTGCCGAGCCGGACCAGCCTCCAGCCGACGGCCGAGGAATTCGTCCGCATGAAGGTCGACGTCATCGTTGTGGCGGGTGGGGCCAGGGCCGCGGCGATCCAGCAGGTGACTCGGACCATTCCGATCGTGACCCTGTCGGCCGGAGATCTGGTCGCATCCGGCATCGTGCCGAGCCTGAATCATCCCGGCGGCAACATCACGGGGATGCAGAGCTACGCGCCGGAGATCATGGGCAAGCGACTGCAGATGCTCCGCGAGCTCAATCCGGCCCTGTCGCGCGTCGCGGTGCTCCGGCGATTCCTGTGGCACGCGGGCATTCTCGCGGTCTATCAGCGAGCCACCGAAGACGCCGCGCAGAGCCTCGGTCTCAAGCTCCGCTACGTTCACTTCGCCGATGCCGAGGAGCTCCCCGCGGTGTTCGCCGAGATGAAAAAGGAGCGCGACGCCGCCGTCCTGATCTGGGACGATCCGGCCATCTCAGAGCTGGCGCCACAGCTCCTCGACCTCGCCCTGAAGAATCGGCTCCCGACGATCGCCGACGCCGGCCGGTGGGCTACGCTCGGCGCGCTCATCGGCTACGGGCCCAAACCGCAGGATCTCTACCGGCAGGCTGCGACCCACGTCGACCGCATCCTGAAGGGCGCGAAGCCGGGAGACCTGCCGATCGGTCAGCCGACGACGTTCGAGCTGATCTGCAATCTCAAGACGGCCCGGACTCTGGGCGTGACGATTCCGAAGTCGATCCTGGCGCTGGCCGACCAGGTGATCGAGTGAGGAGATCGGCGTGAGGCGCAGACCCTTTGCGTTGCCGATGCTGGTGGTAGCGGCGCTCGCAGGCTGCGTCACCCACGCACCCCACCGCCGACGCCGGGGACGGGCTGGGGCTATGTCGGAGAGCCACGCAGTGGGACCGGCGCGCGCCGAGTGTTTTACACACCCGACCGCTACATCTGCGAGAAGTCCCGGCACGAAGACACGAGCGCGGACTTCACGGCTCCTCCAGCGTGCGTGCAGCTGACGATCAGTCGAGGAGCAGGCTACTGGCTGATTCCGGCGCTCTACCTTCCCACCGGTTCCTACATCGGCGGCTCGACGCGAGAGGAGTGTGAGGCGCTGGAGCGGAGACAGAGCCGCAACCTTCCGGTTTCTCCGCGCGGCTTCTGTCAGTCCGCGGCCGTACAGCCGACTCCGTGAACGGGATCGTCAAAGCCAGCTGGCTGCTGTTATTCCCATTCATCGTGGCTGGATGCGTGAGCCTCACGACGCAGCAACAACAGAAGCTTGACGAGATCCAGCTCCTCGCCGACCGCACCACGGCCATCATATGGCCTACCGTCTGTCAGGATCTCGGTTCAGCGCGCGACCAATCTCAACATCGGCGGGTCTACCGGCAGGGCAATATCTTCCTGAACGTCCGGATGCTCGACTCGCCGGGTCTGACAAAACTGGTCGCGCACGAGCTCGGACACTACGTGCTCGGCCACGACAGCATCATTCCGCAAGCCGTTTCACAGGCCGAATGGGAGCGCGCCCAGCAGCAGCGCGAGCTGGACGCCAACGCCAAAGCCGTCGAGATCCTCGTGCGAGCGCAGGGACTCAGCGAGAACGCGGCCCTCCAGATGGTGGTGGACGCGCTCGGAGGTCTCAGGACGCGCAGACGCGAGGGGCTCCACTCACTCCGGGGCACCTTCCCGCGAGTGCGGAGCTCGCGGATCTCTTGGCGCGCTTTCCGGCCGCCGCGGCGTTACCTCGCTAGCGCCGCTCGGGGCGCGGGAAGCTCCCTATCGGGCATCGGAACATCTCTGTCGATCAGGTGCCTTCTAGAGGTATTGCCGATATTGCTGTTTCCAACAGAGGAACAGCTGGTGTTATACGAGCCCTGGATGTGCCCGCAGGCACGCGCGGCGACGTCGGGCGCTCGATTGCGATGAGCGAATCGAAAGAACGAACGTGCTTCCTGTGCTCGAAGAGCATCTCGCACTTGCCGGGCACAAGCATGGTGGAGGTCACGTTTGAGCGAGACGGCGCGCAGCATGCCTTTCACCGGCACTGTTTCGTCGCCTTCACGACCGGCACCCGCCGCGCCGGCGACATCTGGACGTATCGCATCGTGAGCAACCCGGCGAGCACTGAGGCAAAGCCCTAAAAGGCACCCTGATGCGTGTCTTCGCCTGGATCTGCGTCACCGCGGGCATTCTGTTCGCCATCGCCTCGTTCGTCCTCACGGCTCGCGCGCCCAGTGTTAACCCGTGGCCGAGCCTGGTGGCGGGCTTCGCCTTGACCGCGTCTGGGGGTCATCATGCTCGCCGGCGCGGGAACGCGATACAGTGGGACGCGCATGCGAAGGGCCATCCAGATCCTTCGAGTGTCGAGTTGACTGCGGCAGCGACGAGCTGGGATTACTCCACGGCCGCCTGCGAGATCTATCGAGGACACCACGATTTCAAGTCCGAGGCATGAGCGCACCTCGGATCGGCGTTAAGCGGTGAGAGCCCAGACTCGCGTGAACGGGCGCCGCGGCCCGATGTAATACGTCAGCCACTTCTCGAGATCCACGTGGCCCCGGCGATGGTCCTCATCGGTCTGCGCGTACGGCTCGCCGCGCGCGCCAGTGCACGCGGTATTCGTGGGGACCGTCGTTTCCTTCCGCCCACATCGACGATGACGCGTGTGCCTTCGGGTAAGGTTTGGATCTCTCTCATCGAGAGGCGGCGGATAGATCGGCTCAGATCGTCACTGTCAGACCTTTGCGGCTCAGCGGGCCTGGCGGGCCGCGTGAGTCCCCAACGCCAGCCGGGCTCTACGCCGGGTCTCGAAACGCTCCGAAACCTCCGGAGGGCTCGCGGAACTGGCCGCTGACGTCATCCGCGCCAGAGGCTTCTGCGGTATGAGATTCGCGCACGTCCGCGCATGGGCGACGATTGACTCTCTCAGATCGCTTCCGCAGTCGCTGGCAGCGGTAGCTACCGGTCGCGATCTCGGTCCCGAAGTTGCTCGGGCGTGTAAGTTCGAGCGGCACAGTCCCGCACTGCGCCACCGGATGATCCGGACAAAACGCGAAGAGCAGCGATCTGAGTCGAATGAACGACCAAGCACGACGCCGCATCCTTGTCCTCCGAGACACGAGTGTGTCAAGCGGGCAGCAAAATTAGTTCGGTGGATTGGGGTGGATAACTCCAGACCGCTGCCCGCTGTTCTCCACCTTTTCCAGACAGTTGGGTCCATGCAGTTTGCGGGGACTTATGCACCGCGCGGGCCGAAGGCCAACTAGACAGGGGTAGCACGGTGCCCTTGGCCGGGAGCGCTGGTGCGCGTCATGACGCTTTCGCTAGACTCCCAGCAGCATGCAGCTGATTGGGCTCGCGGTCGTTCTCACGCTCAGCCTCACGCTGGCGCCATTCGCCGCCGAGGGCGCAGCCGGAGGCTCGGTGGAAAAGGTATCATACAGAGGGGGAACACGTGTGGCGCTTTAGGCTGACCTCTGGGTGGTCTTGAGTGCTGGCTTGCGCGGTGTGCGACTCACGCCGGGTTGTCCACCTCCGACGTCGAGCGCAGTAGCCAAGGGCGACCGGGTCACCCTCCCGGTCCTAGGGACAGGGAACAACTGGGCCCCGAGGACAGAGCCGGACCTTTACATGGTCGTGCAGGCCCCCCGCCTCCACGCCCACCGAGAAGGTCCAGACCGATCTTTCCGAGTGCCGAGGCTGCTGCCCGGACAGTGTGGAACTCCGACCGCGCCGAGAGTGACCGACGATCCTGGTCAACCAGGGTCCGGCCTACAATCCTGGAGCCAGGTCGTCGCGAGCGGCAGCATAGACCTTCTCAGCCAAGACCTACGGGGATTGTCTGCAACCGAAGGCTCATAGGCCAGCCGACTGAGCTCGAGAGGTTGGCGCACAGGGAGCGCGGAGCAATAGCTCTAGCTGATACCAACTAAGTCCTCGGTCAGTGCTTGGTTGTGCCGCAGCAGAGGGGAGAACTCTGAACTCCCAGCGGCTGCCCCACTGGATCCAAGCTCGATCACCCCTCTCGCAGTATTCCTGCCCATCGAGCCGCATCATTGCACAGTCTACAGGGTGCTTAGAACGCTCCCAGGAAGGGCCTGAACCCCATGCCGCTCGATGGTGCGGGATAGTTCGGGTCATGGTACGGGTAAAGTGAAGGAACTCGAGCTTCCCAAACTTTCTAGTGTCGCAGTTGAGGCCAAAGGTGTGGCGATCACAGGAGCGGGTTGAAATGGCGGACGATCCGCTGCCGAAGGTCACCGAGATCAACGCGATCGGACGTGATCGGCGTCAACTGCTGATAACGTGGAGCCCGGGCACAGGCAAACTCAGTCTTGAGGGTTCATCCGCCGGCCGTCGTGCTCACTGCCAGAAGAACAACGTTGTGCGCTTGGTCTGAGCGACTGCCAGGCCAGGCGGCTCCTGGCGCCTCGCGCCTGGCTCCCTACCCGGATCGAGGTTGTGGTCGAGTTCGGCGAACCCGATGGACTCGTGCCGCCGCGCCAGTGCCGCGTTCTCCGAGGCAGCCGTAGATGGCAGAAGCTCCTCACCAACATCATTGTGAATCTCCGAGCCGCCGGCGCCGGCCGCAGTCCCCAGGCGCGTGGATCATCGGCATCACCCTGCCCTGATGTGGAGCCTAGTGGGGTGCCAGAGGGCGGCGGGCGTCGGTGCCGTCCGCGACACTTTCCGCTTGGCCCCACGCGCGATGGCAGCCTGCGTGGATGGTCGGACTCATGACGGCCTCACCCCCGACAACCTCGTGGTAAAGCACGATGCCGGTGCGGGCCAGCAGCTGACGGCGACACTCGACGCCCGTCGCCGTCTTTCCTCAGATGCTTCGCCCTCTCTCCTCTCCGACGTCCGGAGTCCCATCAGATGTTCGATGGGGCCGGCGCGTCTCCGCTCCGGGGACGGCGCTACTGGATCTTCGATAGTACAGTCGGTCGCGGTAACCCCGACGAGTCCATTGACTCGCCCGGCGCGACTGCACACCCGACTTGGCACGGAGTCAGGAGCCTCGGGCGCCGCGGATGCTTCCTGCCGCGCGAGGGATTCGCCGAGCGCCCTGGGGGTCGGCCCGCGGGCGCTTTTTTGGTTCGGCGTAAGTTCGTGCAAGTCGGGGGCCCGGAATGAACTTCGATGCTGGATCGCGCGGTCGCGTAACTTCCCTGGATTTGATTTTGGCGCGCGGGGGAGACTTGAACTCCCATGGGCTGCCCCACTGGATCCTAAGTCCAGCGCGTCTGCCAGTTTCGCCACTCGCGCGCACTTGCGATTTCGAAAGTTTCAGCGCGATCCACCGCGCCCGCAGAGCCTTAGGCTGGGGACGCCAGGGCTTTCCCTTCTGCACCATATAAGTGATGAGAACTCTGGTCTTGCGCGTTGCCCGGCTTCCCGCCCGCGTGTGGCGTCTCGGGGGTATCTGGAAGCCGTCACCTGGTTTGAGCGTACGGGTCGGCTGACCTGCTACCGGAAGCTCGAAGCCGCCTTCGGAGGACGCAACGCCGATTCGATTCCCGGATGCGTATGTCGCGCGACCGCCACGCCCGCTTCGATTGTTGCTTCCACAAGTAGCGTCTCATAGCCCGGCGCCGGACCATCTGTCAGCGACAAGATCTTTCGTGTGACGCCGCCCGTCGCGGCGGGTGAGCGTATCAGGCCGCCGCTTCGCCGGCCATGAACTCGGAGGCAATTGCGCAGATCGCGCACGAGACAACACCCGTGAATGCTGCGTCGTGGCTCAGCATGACGCCCTCCCCGCTTTCTTGGTATCGGTTACTCAACTTTACGCGCATGACCTCGCGCTCCATCACGCCCCACGGATATTTGGTCCACCTCCTCTGACCCAGTGCTTGACTCTCCGGGAGTACCACATCTCGTGAAACGACCTCGTTCGTCGCCTTGTCGCGCACATACCGTCTTGGTCGTCCGGTAGATCCTGCCGGCGACCGTGACAGTCTCCTCGCCCGTGACCCGGCACACCCTCGCAATGATGTCCGTCGAGATCTTCCCTGCTCGCTCGGTCGTCACGGTCACGGTTTGCTCCCAGGTGCCACCGATCGTCAGCGGGCCACGCGTAGCGCAGCTGGGGTGGTTCCGCCGTGCGCTTCGAGCGTGCCGTTCACCTTCAGCAGGCGCCACGCCAGATCGGCCTTCTGATAGAAGAACTCTCGCGCCGGGTCCTGGTCTCGTCGGCCCTGACGTGATCGACGTAGTACTCCGTCCCGTCGACCACCTCCTCGCGATCCACCGACCACACGAACGTGCCGGAGCCGCGCGGGCTATCCGCACCAGAACGTCCACTGGTCTCCGGCCTTCCACGTCGGCACGATGATCGGAGCTGCCGTGGATGACGAGCTCGATCCGCGCTCCTGTGTCCAGTCGGCGCCTGGGCTTCGGGGAATCGAGCGAGCAGGTCCGCGATCTCCTCGGAGGGCGGGCGATGGCCGGGGGCGTTCGGCTGGCCGCGATTCTGCGCGTTCTGGGCCGAGCGGAGAAGACCACCATCGTCCGGACCGCCTGGGGCTGAGGCATGCCTTTGACGCGCACCATGATCTCGACCGCCTTGGCGTTCGCGTCGAGCTCGCGCACTTCTTGCGCCTTCAGGAGCTCTGCCATCGACACGCCCGAGGTCGGTTCGTGTCCCAGCACGTAGTGCCCGAGCTCGTGGGCCACGACAGCGGTCAGGTGCCCTGAGTCGAGCATGTTGGCGTTCAGGTAGAAGTTGCCCTGCCGGTAGACTCCGCCGATGCCGAGATTGGTCGGCGCCTGGACGGTGACGGGAATGCGCATCAGTCCGTAGGCCGCCGCCGTCGCGTCGGCGAACCGCTGGACGTCGGCCACGCGTGTCCTTCTGCGCCGGCGTGAGGCTGACGCAACCGCCCGCGAAGCCGAGCGCGCTCAGGACCAGCGCGAGCCGAAGCGTTCTCTTCACGGATCCTCCCCGGGGCTGAGATTAGCCTCAGAACCTCTAGGTGATCGTCACCCATTTGTTCTCGGCTGTCCGCCATAGCTAGGCTCCCGGCCATGCCGATGCCCGTCGGATTCCTCCGCGCGCAGATCGCCGAGATCGAGCGCGACGACGCGTTGCGCTGGTACGGCGTGGCGATGGCGTTTCTGCACGTCGTCACCTATCTGTACTGGGTCGACCAGCGGATCGTCACGTTCGTCAACGCGCAGGCCGAGCCGATCTGCTGGCCGCTGCTGCCGGCGTGCGAGAAGCGTCCGGGTGCTGTCGCGCCGGCGGCGTCGCGCTGCTCCTGCGCGCGTACTTCGCGGCGGCGATCGGCACCGGCCTGCTCTTCGCGTTCCGGCGGTTCGTACCCTGGGCCTACGCGGGGCTCGTGCTGGTGAACGGCCTCAAGCTCGCGGTCATGCTGCTCGACTATCGATTGCGCATGAACCAGCACTACATGGGATTCTTCGCGACGTTCGCGTACCTGCTCGTGCCCGGCAAGCGCGACGCGCTGCGCGTGCTGATCACGCTCTTCTACTTCTGGGCCGGCATGCTCAAGCTCAACTGGGAATGGATCTCGGGCGCGGGGCTCTATCGTCCGATGTGGCCGTTCTCGGGGCCGGGCGTGATCGTCGCGTGCGTCTACGTGATCGTGCTCGAGCTCGGCGTGGCCTGGGGGCTCCTGGCGAAGCGCGCGTGGATCTTCTGGGCCGCGTTCGCGCAGTTCCTCGTCTTCCACGCGCTGTCGTGGCAGGTCGTGGGGTTCTTCTACCCGCTGCTCATGTTCGCGATCCTGGCGATCTTCCCGCTGAGCCGGCTCGTCGCGCCGCGGGATCCGCCGGAAGGACTCTGGCGGCGTTCTTCAGAGGGCGAAGTCCGGTCGGTGTACGCGCTCGCCGCGCTCTTCTCGGTGCTGCAGCTGATTCCCTACGCCTTCCCGGGCGATCGGGCGCTGACCGGACAGGGGCGGCTCTACGCGCTCCACATGTTCGACGCGCGGGCGACACTGCGTGGGGTGGGCCGATCTGCACAACGTCGACGGCACCACGACGCGCCGCGATCTGAAATTGCCGCTCGACACGCGTATCGCGTGCGACCCGATCGTCTACTTCAACCGGGCCCGGAATCTGTGCCGACAGCGCGACGCCAGGCGCGCCGCGTTCGACGGATCTCGATCTCGTTCCTGTCCGCGCGGCGCTCGAGCGAAGGCGAGCTGAGGCGCGTGATCGACACGAAGGGCTTCTGCGCGAAGCGGGAGCGCTACGATCCCTTCCGCCACAACGCCTGGATCTTGACGGAGTGACGCGTCAGGCCGACGGGCCGAGCACGACCTTGCGGTGCAGCGCGCTCAGGATCTCGTCGATTCCGGCGCAGGCCCAGATCCGGAAGAACGGCGACTGCTGCAGCTCGACGAACTCGCGGTCGCCGCGCTTCTGGGTCTCTTCCTTGCTCTCGCCCGGCCGCGCGCCGCGGATTCCCGCGACCACCTGGTCCTTCTGGTAGATCGCCGGGAACTCGGTGTAGTGGTAGATGTACTCGAGGTTCTTCGTGTAGAAGCACGGCGACCGGGATCGACTGCCACGTCTGGCCGTTCTTCGAGTTGAGGAACTCGGCCATGATGTCGGCGTTGCTGTCGGGCGCCTCGGCCAGGGTCGGCCGGTGACTCGAGCTGAATCGCTGGCCGTCACGCCGGAAGATCCTGAGCTCCAACCCTCCGGCCTCGGCCAGGCGCGCGAGCATCGGCACGTCGCGCCGGCAATCCGACGACCACTCCTCCGAGATGACGAGGAACCTTGGCGGGACCGTTCGGCCGCGCCGCCAGCCACTTGATCGCCGCGGTCTGCGCGTCGTCCAGCCGCGCCGCGGCATAGCCCGCGCGCAGATTGGCGGTCATGTCGCTCCGCGGACGTCCGGAGCCCTCGCGCTTGAGATTCTCCGGTGTGCCGACGTAGGCGACGTACTGATCGAACGTCATGCCCGGACGCGAACCGCTCGCGCGTGACCACGCTATTCTTGCGTTCCATCACACTCTCCTCTATCGTCTCGCCACCGGTCTCGCCGTCCGGCGGGCAGCGGAACTCTAGCACAGGAGACGCATCATGAAAGCGCTGGCGCTCTCGCTCGTGGTGGGCTTTTCGCTGCTCCTCGCCGTTGGCGCCGCGGCCGACCGCTCCGCTCCCGCGCGCGAAAGCGGACGACGTCGGACTCTCGTCCGAGAGACTCGACCGCATCGGGCAGATCCTGCGCGCCGACGTCGAGCGTGGCCGCATCCCCGGCGCCGTCGTGATCGTGGCGCGCAAGGGGCGTATCGCGTACTTCGACACCGTCGGCTTCCGCGACAAGAGCTCGAACGCGCCGATGCCGCCCGACGCGATCTTCCGCATCGCGTCGATGACCAAGCCGCTCGTGTCCGTCGCAACGATGATGCTCTACGAAGAAGGCCGGCTCTTGCTCACGGATCCCGTCTCGAAGTACATCCCGGAGCTCGCCAATCGCCAGGTCGGCGTGGAGAAGCTCGATCCGGCCACCGGCAAGACCGTGTTCTACACGATGCCGGCGGCGTCCGAGATGACGATCCAGGATCTGCTGCGCCACACGTCCGGCTTCACCTACGGCAACCGCGGTACGACGCAGGTCCACAAGCTCTACGAGGGCGCTATGAGCGGACTCACACGCGAGCTCACGGCGCAGGAGTTCATCGCGCGGCTCGCCAAGCTGCCGCTCCTGAATCAGCCGGGCACGACGTGGGAGTACGGCTTCTCGACCGACGTCCTCGGGCGCGTCGTCGAAGTCGTCGTCGGGCAAGCCGCTCGGCGAGGTTCTCGCCGAGCGCATCTTCCGTCCGCTCAAGATGACCGACACGGGTTTCGTCGTCACCGCCGACCGGCAGGCGCGCCTCGCGCAGGCGCTGGCGATCGATCCCGACACGAACAAGGAGATCAAGCTGTTCGATCCCACGAAGCCGCCGAAGTTCGAATGTGGCGGTGGCTGCGGCGTGTCGACCGCCGGCGACTACGTGCGCTTCACCCAGATGCTCCTGAATCGCGGCACGCTCGAGGGCACGCGAATTCTCGGCCGCAAGACGGTCGAGTACATGACGTCGGACCATCTCGGCACGCAGATCGCGCCGGGCCCGGCGTATTCGCCGGGGCCGGGCTACGGTTTCGGGCTCGGCTTCGCCGTGCGCAAGGACACGGGGGTCGCGGCTCTCACGGGCTCGGCCGGCGACTACAACTGGGGCGGCGCCTACGGCACCGGCTTCTGGGTCGATCCGAAAGAAGAGCTCACGGTCATCTTCATGGCCCAAGCCCCGGGCCCGATCCGCGTGCACTACCGCCAGCTGCTGAAGACCCTGGTGCTCCAGGCGATCGTCAACTAGCGCGACTTCGCGCTTCCAGCGAGCGGCGGACGGATGGCGCCGGGGCCGCCCCCGCGACGGGTTCCGTCACCCGCTCGCCGATCGCAGCTCTTCGAGCTGCGGGCGGCGAGTGGGCTCACCCACCGCGGGGGGTGCGGCCCGGCGACAGCCGCCGTCCGCCGCGTCGCTCGAGCGCGAAGGTTGGGCTAGCGCGCGATGTCTTGGGCCAGGCCGGGGACGATCGTGGTGTTCGGGATGCGGCGGAAGACTTCGGGCGAGATCTTGATCTTGGACGACCGGCTGCCGCTGCCGAGGATCACCCACTCGCGGTCCATGAGCTTGTCGTCGACATAGATCGGCAGGTCGGGCGGCAGCGCGAACACGGTGACGCCGCCGATCATCATGCCGGTCAGCGCCTTGGTCTCCTCCGCCGAGGCGAACGACACCTTGGAGACACCGAGCAGCGCGCGCACGGCGTGGTTCACGTCGAGCCGCCGGGTCGCCTTCACGACGCACGCGCCGAATTTTCTCGGCTCCTTCTTCGAGGCGACGACGATGGTGTTGCCGGCACTTTCCAGCGGCAGCGCGTACTTCTCGCAGCACGCCGCGGTGTCGGCGAAGGCCGGGTCGATCTGCATCAGCTCGTACGGCACGCCGAGCCCATCGAGGATCTGGACGACGCGTTCTTCGATCATGGCCGAATCAGGGTGATGCCATGGGTCGCCAGTGTCAAGGCGACGGGCGAGCCGGGTGCGAGCGGCGCGTCGACCGCCGGGCTCGTGACGAACAGCTCGCCGATCTCCGACGCGATCGAGTATTCCATCCGCGAGCCCAGGTAGGCGGCCCGGCTCACGGTGCCGCGCAATGCTCCGATCTCCGTGCTGGCGCGGGCGATCAGGATTGCCTCCGGTCTGATGGCGACGTCGACCGCACCGTCGGGAAGCCCTCGATGGAGCAGCGTCCGGGTGAGCCCCCGATCGTCACTCGGCCGGTTCGATCGTCGAGGCGCCGGAGCACGCCCTTGACTCGATTGGCCTCGCCCATGAAGCCGGCCACGAAGACGTCGTCCGGCGTCTCGTAGAGGTCGCGCGGCGGTCCCTCCTGGGCGACGACGGCGTGATTCATCACGATGATGCGGTCGGAGACGCCGAGCGCCTCTTCCTGGTCGTGCGTGACGTACACCACCGTGATGCCGAGCCGCTGCTGGAGCGCGCGGATCTCCTCGCGCATCTGACGCCGGAGCCGCGCGTCGAGGTTCGAGAGCGGCTCGTCGAACAGCAGCACCCGCGGCTCGAGCACGAGCGCGCGGGCGATGGCGACGCGCTGCTGCTGGCCGCCCGACAGCTCGCTGGGCAGTCGCTCGCCGAAGCTCGGCGAGCCCGACGCCGGCCAGCGCCTCGCGCGCCGACTCGGCCGCGTCGCGCCGCGATCGTCCGCCGACGCGCAGGCCCGTAGGCGACGTTGTCGAGCACGGACATGTGCGGGAAGAGCGCGTAGCTCTGAAACACCATGCTCACGCTCCGGTCGGTCGCGCCGAGCGCGGTCACGTCGTCATCGCCGATCAGGATGCGCCCGGACGTGACCGTTTCGAGCCCGGCGATCAGGCGAAGCGTCGTCGTCTTGCCGCAGCCGGACGGGCCGAGCAAGGTGACGAGGCTGCCGGCGGCGACGATGAAGCTCACGTCGCGCACGGCCGTCACCGGCCCGTACCGCTTCGTCACGTGCGCAAGCTCGATGCGCGCGGCGCGCCGCGTCGCTCATGCGGAGGGTCCGGCCGGGAGCGGCGCGAGCGCCGGCGCCTGACGCCGCAGGCGCCGCTCGCCGACCAGCAGCTGGATGAGCCCGATCGCGCCCAGCATCAGCACGATGAGCACGGAGCTGTAGGCGATCGCGACGCCATAGTCGCCGTTCAGCACGCGGTGGATGATGAACGTCGTCGCCATGTCGTAGTCGGCGGAGACCAGGAAGATCACGGCGCTGACCGTCGTCATCGCGCGGACGAAGCTGTAGACGAGCGCGGCCACGACCGCGGGCCGCAGCAGCGGAAGGATCACCCGGCGCAAGGTCACGAAGCTTCGGCCGCCGAGCGTGCGCGAGGCTTCGTCCAGGCTCCCGTCGATCTGACTCATCGCGGCCATGCCCGCGCGCAGACCGACCGGCATGTTCCTGAACACGAAGCAGACGATCAGGATGACACCGGTGCCGGTCAGCTCGACCGGCGGCACGTTGAAGGCCAGGATGTAGCTGACGCCGATCACGGTGCCGGGAATCGCGAAGCTCAGCATCGTGGCGAACTCGAACGCGGCGCGCCCCGCGAAGCGCTGGCGCACCAGGAGGTAGGCGGTCAGGATGCCGAGCGCCGCCGTGAGCGGAGCGGCGATCGAGGCAAGCTCGAGCGTCGTCCAGAAGGAGCGCCAGGCCGAGCCCGACCAGATGATGCCGGTGGTGCCCCACTCGACGGAGAACGCTTTCGCGTAGTGGCGCAGGGTCGGCGTGTAGTTGCGTCCCCAGGTCTCCACGAATCCCCCGCGAGCGCCATGCCGTAGATCGCCACGGTGAGCAGCGCCCACGGCAGCGCCACGCCGAACGCCAGAGCGCCGCACGAGCGGCGGCAGCGGCGCCGGGCGTCCGCTGTCGCCCTTGCCCGAGATGGCCGTGTAGACCCTGCGGCCCACGACCCGGCGCTGCACGAAGAACGCGCCGAGCGCCAGCGCGAGCAGGAGCACGCCGAGCGCCGCCGCGCGCCCTGGTCGAGCTGGGCGCCGACGATCGAGAAGAACGTTTCGGTCGAGAGCACGCCGAAGTTGCCGCCGAGCACGATCGGGTTGCCGAAGTCGGCGATGCTCTCGATGAAACCCACCAGAAACGCGTTGGCGAGGCCGGGGAGCATCAGCGGCAGCGAGACACGGCTGAACGTCTGCCAGCGATTGGCCCGCGAGGTCTGCGACGCTTCTTCCAGAGATGGGCTCACGCCTTCCACGACGCCGATCAGTACCAGGAAGGCGACGGGCGTGAACGCGAACGTCTGCGCGAGCCACACGCCCGGCAGGCCGTAGATCCAGCGCGAGGGCGGAATCGCGAGCGCCGATTCCAGGAACTGGTTGACGAGGCCGGACCGGCCGAAGATCAGAATGAGCCCGAGGCCGATCACGAACGGCGGTGTGATGATCGGCAACACCGTCAGCACGCGCAGGAGTCGCTTGGCCTTGAATCCGGTCCGCGTCGCCACCAGCGCGAACGCGAGACCCAAGGTGGTCGTCGTGGTCCCGGTCAAGATCGCCAGCAGGAGCGTGTTCCACCCGACGCCGCAGCTCCCGCCGGTGAGGCAGTCGAGCCGCCAGATCTTTGCCGCGAAGAGGCGCTCGGCCAGCGCGCGACCCGAGACGGCGCCGTCGCTCCCTGGATGGCGCTCAGCAGAATCCGCGCGACCGGATAGAACGTGAAGAGCCCGACGAGCACGGTCGACGACCACGACCGCGCCCGCGACGAAGACGTCGCCCTTGAAGAAGCCGCGCGCGGCGAGCCCGAGCGCGAACAGCATCACGAGGCTCGTCGCGACGACCGCGGCGCCGAGCCCCATCCCGGGCTGGCCGCCGACCGCGAACCCTGCGCGACCATATAGATGAAGCCGCCCCCTCCCAGCACCATCAGTCGAAGGCCGAGGGTGGCGCGGCCGAGGCGCGCCGGAAAATTGCGCAGCGCGAGCGCCATGAGGAGCGCGAGCCCGGGCACCAGCAGCTGGAGCTTCCCGGCCCGCTGCCGTCGGAGGCCGCGTACCAGGGAAGGACGACAAGACCGGCGCAGCCGACCAGGCTCCAGACGAACGCCCAGCGGCGAAGACTGTCGCGCATGGCGCCGCGCCTACTTCGGCTGGCTGTTGACTTCTCGCTCCCACCGCTCGAGCAAGCGCTTGCGCTCGGCGCTCGAGCCGTACTTCGCGAAGTCGTAGTTGATCAGCTTGACGTCGGCGAACCGCGGCGCCTGCGGCGGCAGCTGAGCCTCTCGGTTCGACGGCACCTGGAACTGCTTGGAGTCGGCGCCGAGCTTCTGCGCCTGCGGCGTCAACGCCCAGTCGACGAACTTCTTCGAGCCCTCGAGATTGCGCGTGCCCTTGATGATGCTGAGCGAGCCGACCTCGTAGCCGGTGCCCTCGCACGGCGCCTGGATCTTCACGGGGAAGCCGGCGAGCGCCTCGGTGACGCCGTCGTGCATGAAGCTGATGCTGACCGAGGTCTCGCCGCGTGCGACCGCCTTGATCGGGCCCACGCCCGACCGCGTGTACTGGTTGATGTTGCGGTGAAGCTGCCGCAGGTAGCGGAACGCCTCGTCCTCACCGAAGAGCTGCACGATCGTGGCGATGGCCGTGTACGCCGTTCCCGACGAGTTCGGGTTCGCGATCTGGATCTCGTCCTTGTAGTCCGACTTGATCAGGTCTTTCCAGCACATCGGCGGCGCGAGCTTCTTTTTCTGCAGGAGCTCGGGGTTATAGCCGAACCCGAGCGCCCCCGCGTAGATCCCCACGGTCTTGTAGCCGGACTGCTCGGCCTGGCGGCGCGCCCAGTCGTGCAGCTTGTCGAGGTTCGGCGACTTGTAGGCGACGGTCAGATTCTGCTCGGCCGCCGCCAGATGGGGATCGCCGGTGCCACCGAACCAGACGTCGCCTTTCGGGTTTGCGGCCTCGGCGCTGACCTGCGCGAAGGTTTCACCCGAGCCCTTCAGGGTGAGCGCGACCCGAATGCCGGTCTGGCGCTGGAACTCGTTCGCGACGGCCTGGCACCACTCGGCCTGGACGCTGCAGTAGACGTTCAGGCTTCCCTGGGCGAGGACACCGGCGGGCGCCGTCAGCGCGCCGACGGCGAAGAGCACCACCGGAATCAGGAACCGGCGCGCGCGCGTCATCAATCGCCCCTCCCGCTTGGCACCGAGGTCGCGGTATTCTCCCACACGGGAGGATGGCTATGACCCTGGAAGAGCTTCGCGACCGCATGAAAGCGGCCCGAGTCGAGATCGCCGAGAACCGGCTCGAGGTCGTGCGCCGGCTTCTGACCGACGCGCTCCGGCCGATCCATGCGATGGACTCGCGGGCGCACCGCACCCTCGAGCCCGCCGTCACGTTCGATACCGGGCGCTCGCGAGGCGATCATGGCCAGTGAGGAGCTCTTCTACGCGACGATTCGCGACATCGGCTCGCGTCTCCGGCGCCGCGCGATCTCGCCGGTCGAGCTGACGCGCGCGCACCTCGAGCGGATCGAGCAGCTCGATCCCAAGCTCCACGCGTTCGTGACCGTGACCGCCGATCGGGCGCTGGCCGACGCCAAGGCTGCCGAGACCGCGCTCGGCCGCGGCGATATCTCGAGCCCGCTGCTGGGCATCCCGCTCGGCTACAAGGACATCTACGCGACGCGCGGCATCCTCACCACGGGCGGCTCGGCGCTGCTCGCCGAACTGGATTCCCGACGAGGACTCGACCTGCGTGGCGCGGCTTCAGCGCGCCGGCGCGGTCATGCTGGGCAAGCTCATCACGCACGAGTTCGCCTTCGGCATCCAGTTCCCGGGACACCGCTATCTCGCCGCGCGCAATCCGTGGGACCTCCAGCGCATGCCCGGCGGATCCTCGAGCGGCTCGGGGGCCGCCCTCGCGGCCGGCATGGCGTTCGGCGCGCTCGGCTCGGACACCGGCGGCTCGATTCGCGGGCCCGCGTCGCTCTGCGGCATCGCCGGGCTCAAGCCGACCTACGGTCGCTGCAGTCGAAGCGGCGTGTTGACGCTCTCGTGGACGCTCGACCACACGGGCCCGATGGCGCGGACGGTCGAGGACTGCGCGTACCTGCTGCAGGCGCTCGCCGGCTACGACGCGACGGATCCCGCGTCGAGTCGCGAGCCCGTCCCCGACTACGTGGCGCCGCTCGGCCGCGGCGTCCGCGGGCTGCGCGTCGGCGTGCCGCGCGAGTACTTCTTCGAGGGCGTCGACCCCGAGGTCGAGAAGAGCCTTCGAGCAGGCGCTCGCGACGTTGCGTCAGCTCGGCGCCTCCGTCGAGGACGTGCAGATCCCGAGCATCCAGTCGGCCGGCGCCTTCATGGCGATCATGCTCACCGAGGCGTTCGCCTATCACGAGCGCGACCTGCGCGAGCATCCCGAGCTGTTCGGCGAGATGCTGCGCGAGCGTCTGCTCGCGGGCGGCCTCATCACGGGCTCCGAGTACGTGCAGGCGCAGCGTCTGCGTACGCGCCTGCAGGCCGACATGAACGCCGTGCTCCGGCGCGTGGACGTGCTCGCGACGCCGACCAGCCCGAAGCCGGCGCCGACGTTCACCGCGGTCTACGATCCCGAGTACGGATTCCCGCGCGGCAACACCGGACCGTTCAACATGACCGGACTCCCTCGCTGGCGGTGCCGTGCGGCTTCACGGCGGAGGGGCTGCCGATCTCGATCCAGATCACCGGACGCGCGTTCGACGAGACGACCGTTCTGCGCGTGGGCCACACCTACGAGCAGGCCACCGACTGGCACAAACGCCACCCCTCGCTGTAGGAGAGCGACAGAGACCGACGCGCATGTCACCCTCAAACCTCGAGAGCCGGTTCCAGACCCTTCACGAGATCGTGCGCGCCGCGAAGCTCGCGCTGGCGCCGGGACCGTGGGACTACCTCGCGGGCGGCACCGAGACCGAGACCACCTTGCGGCGCAATCGGCAGGCTCTCGACTCGATCGCCTTCCGGCCGCGCGTGCTGCGCAACGTCTCCAAGATCGACAGCACGTCGACGTTGTTCGGCCGCAAGGTGCGGATCCCCGTCATGATCGCCCCGGTCGGCTCGGTCGAGAGCTTCGAGCCCGGCGGCGGCGCCACCGCCGCCAAGGCCTCCGCCGAATTCGAGGTGCCGCAGATGCTGAGCTCGGTCTGCAACCCCGGGCTCGAGGCGGTCGCCGCCGCGGCCGACAACTTCCGCATCTTCCAGCTCTACGTCCGCGGCGACGACGCGTGGGTCGACGAGCACGTGAAGCGCGCGCAGGACAACGGCTACGCCGCGTTCTGCCTCACGGTGGACACGGCCACGTACAGCCGGCGCGAGCGCGATCTGGCCCGGCGCTTCGTCAAGCCCTGGCGCGCGCGCGCCACCGGCCAGGAGTTTCAGGCCGCGCTCAACTGGGACCACGTGAAGCGGTTCAAGGACCTCCACAACATCCCGCTGATCCTCAAGGGCATCGCCACCGCGGAAGACGCGGCCCTCGCGTGCGATCACGGCGTCGACGGCGTCTACGTGTCCAACCACGGCGGTCGCCAGCTCGATCACGGGCGCGGCAGCACCGACGTGCTGCCCGAGGTGGTCGCGGCCGTGAACGGACGCGCGACGGTCATCGTCGACGGCGCGTTCATGCGCGGCACCGACGTCGTCAAGGCGATCGCGCTCGGCGCGCAGGCGGTGGGGATCGGCCGCCTCTCCTGCTGCGGGCTCGCCGCCGCCGGCCAGGCCGGCCTCGTCCGGGTCTTCGAGCTCCTGGAAGAAGAGATCCGGATCTGCCTCGGCCTTCTCGGGGTCAATCGGCTCTCGGCGCTCGACTCGTCCTATCTGCACCCGGCGTCGCCGGTCCGCCCCGCGCACGTGACCAGCGCGTTTCCGCTCCTGGACGAGGAAGGCTACTGAGCTTGCTGCGGAGATCCTGGTCCTGGCGTCCAGCGTACCTGACCGCCGACTACTGCGATCCCTCGTGCCCGGCGTCTTCTCGTTCGACAACACCGATTCGTTTCTTCGTCGAGAGCACCGAGGCGAGGCCGGCCATGCCGGTGCTGGCCTCGTCCGGCGATGCGCGCCGTGCTCCCGGTTCGCGAGGTCTTCGAGCCGGTCGCGCGCCGCGTGATCGACGCGCTGCGCGCCGCGCGCGCCTCGATCGCTACGTCGCCGCGCTCGTACGTCGCGGCCTCGCCGCCGTCCGCTCCCGAATCCTCCGACGACCACTGACCTTCGCGTCGCTCGGTAGCTAGCCGAGCCGCCCCGCATTCCGCCGAGCCGCTGTTCGTCGGCCCTCATCGCTCGTTGGATCCCGCGCGGCGTGCCATGACGTGAACCAGCCGACGACACAGTGAGGCGAACGGATTCATGAGCGCCGTGGAGCGACCCGCTCTCTCCGGAATCACCGCCCTGGTGGTCGACGACCACCACGATTCGGTACAGCTTCTCATCGCCGCCCTCGAGCCCTTCGGCGCCTCGTGCTCGCCGCCGGCTCCGCGCCGGAGGCCCGCGAGCTCCTGAGCGCCACGGACGTCGACATCATCGTGTGCGACCTCGGGTTGCCCGGCGAGAACGGGCTCGGAGTTCATCCGATGGGTGCGAGCGCGCGCGACGGATCGCGACGTCCCGGCGATCGCCGTGACGTTCTTCTCCGGAACGCTTCGGGGTGCGCGAGGCGCGCGCCGCGGGCTTCAATGTGTTCCTGCGAAAGCCGATCGACCCGACGGACATCGTTCACGTCGTCGCCACCCTGGTGAATCGGCAGCGGCCCCAGGCCAATGAAGTGAGGGTATCCGCGCCAGGAGGCCTGGCATTCCCAAGCCCGCTCTGCCCGTCGAGCTTCCGCCGGATCCGATGCCGCTCCTCGATGGCTGGCTGAAGGACGCCTTCGCCGACATCCGGAACGCGCACGCGATGACACTGGCGACCGTCGATGCCGAAGGTCGTCCCACGGCGCGCATGGTGATCTGTCGCGGCATCGACGTCCGCGCGGGCTGGATCGTCTTCTACACCGACCGCGAGAGCGCCAAGGGCAAGGCGCTCGACGTCAACCCCTACGCGGCGCTGGTCTTCAACTGGGATGCCCACGAGCGGCAGGCGCGCGTCGAGGGGCCCGTCACCTTCGCGCCCGACTCGGACTCCGACGCCTACTGGAATTCGCGGCCGCGCGATGCGCGTGTGGCGGCCGCCGCGAGCAACCAGAGCCGGCCGATCGAATCACGCGCGGCATTTCTCGCGAAGGTCGAGCAGGAGGCCAAGCGCGGCGGAGACGACATTCCGCGCCCCAAGCGCTGGGGCGGCTATCGCGTGTGGGCCGAGCGCGTCGAGCTCTGGGTAGGCCAGCCGGCGCGCGCCCACGATCGAGCGCGGTGGTCGCGCGCGCTGACGCCGCAGGGCGACGGTTTCAGCGGTGGCGCCTGGCGCTCGACACGTCTGCAGCCCTGAGGCGCCGCGCCGCAGTCGCGCTAGCCGAGCATCGCGACCACCTCGACTTCGACCAGAAAATCGGGATGGGCCAGCCGTCGCACCTCGACGGTGGTGCTGGTCGGCAGCGCCGGCCCGAAATACTCCATGCGGACATCGACGTGCTTGAAGTACTCGTCCATATCGGTCACGTAGGTATTGGTCTTCACGATGTCGCCGAGCGTCGCGCCCGCGGTCGCCAGCGCCGCCTTGATGTTCTCGCCGACCTGACGAATCTGGGCGCGCATGTCGCCTTTGCCCACGACGTTGCCGGCCCGGTCTCGCGCGAGCTGGCCGGCGACGAAGACGAGGCGCCGGCCCTCGACCGCGACGACGTGGGAGTACAAGGTGTGGCCGTTCCGGACCGGCGCCGCGAGCGCGTCGGGCTGGATGTTCTTGCGGGTCACCGTCATGGTCGTGTCCTTTCTCTGTCGTATCGCTCCGTCAGGTGGCGCTGCCGGTGAACGGACGGCCCTTCGCCAGGGTCTGACGCACGCGCTCGTCGAGAGCCATGTAGGCGTCGTCGGGGGCCGCGCCGACGCCGTCGAGCACCTTGCTGAAGAAGCAGCGCGCGGCGGCGGTCAGCGCGATGTCCAGGATCTCGGTGTCGGAGAATCCGTGGCCGCGCAGGCCTTCGACGTCCTCGCGGGTCACGGTGTTCGCACGGGCCGTGACCTGCTCCGCGAACGCCATCATCGCGACCTCGGCCGGTGGGAGCCCGGCCTGACGGTAGTCGCGGGCGATCGCGTTCACCTGCTCGTTCGTGAAGATCCCGCTGCGGAGCAGCACGGCTCCGTGCGCGAGCATTCAGTAGCTACACCGGAGCTGCGAGGCGGACGCGAGCGTGATCAGCTCGTACCGCCGCTGGTCCATCGTCGACCGGATGGCCTGGATCAGATTGCCCCAGGCGGCCCGGACCTGGGGCCGAAGCGCGAACACCTTCGTGTAGTTCGCGATGTAGCCGAGCGCCTTCAGATCGCTCTCGTACGCGTCTCGCACGGCGCCGGTGGCTTGCTCGAGCGGAATCTCGTTGATGAACGACATGTCGCTCCTCCGCAGGGAGGGACGCCGCGGAGGCGTCCGGTCAGACTCGTCGGCTCAGGCGGTCCAGTGATCCCACGCGCGCGCCGCGAGCCCGACGGCCAGCTCGACGTCCTCGTCGAGCATGAAGCGCTGCGCGACGAGGGCCTGGCCGGCGCGGCGGACGCGCTCGAGATAGTCGTCGCGCGAGCGATAGCGCTCCTCGATGGACGGGCGCGGGTCGCCGCTCGCTTCGCGCTCGCGACGGGTGCGGGCGAACGGAATGGTCGCGCCGGCGAAGACCAGGCGCTGGGCCTCGCCGCCGATCGACGCGATGCCTGAGCGTCCAGCCGGTGTGGGCGCCGAGCGGCACCGCGACCTCCGGCAGCGCGATGCCGCCGGTCTCGTTGCCGTCGGCGTCGACGGCCGAGACGAGCGAGCCGCACGCCGGGCCGGGCCGCGGCGGGAGCGCGGAGAAGTCGAGCCGGCACGGTCGCGCGTGGTGGCGCGGATAGTGGGCGCCGGGGATGCGATCGAACACCGCGTGGAGCGCCTCGAACGGCACCGCGGTCCCGTCGGCGAGACGCGGATGACGGCTCGGCGGCGGCTCGACCCCTCGGTGACCCAGCGGTCCATGTTGACGAGGCACGCGCGCAGGAGCGGCGCGTAGTCGATCGTATTTCTCAAGTTCTGCGAGTTCTCCGACGGCTCGGACGGATCGGCCGCGGCGATCTTCTCGGACGTCGGGGGCCAGACGCCGAGACCGTGCTCGGTCCCGGCAAAGTGGTAGACGCGCGCCGACGGGCCGGACGGGACATCGCGCGTGCCCTCGGCGTTCGTATGGGCGAGCGAGGCGTCGCCGCGGTGGTATTCGGCCGAGCTGTTCGTGTAGAAGACCTTCAAGGCGCTCGCGCGCGCCGCGAGCCGCCGGTGCAGGTCCTGGTCGGTGGCGGGCTGGACGTAGTCCATCATGTGCGGCCGGTCCTTCGAGTTCTGGCCGAACCGCTGGTTGAACTCGCCGCGGAGACCGCCGGCGACGTTCGCGATGATCCCGTCGAGCGCTTCGCGGCCGTGCTCGTCGAGATTCAGATCGTTGTAGACGAGCGTGCGCAGCAGACGTCCGGTCTGCGAGCGGCCATACGCGTACACGTACCGCAGCACGCCCGGCGCGGGGTTTCCTTCGTGCGCCGTCCCGTGCTTGAGCCAGGCGGCGCTGTCGCGAAGCGCGGCGATGCCGAGCCCCACGACCGGCGCGCCGACCGCCGTATAGGCCACCTGGTACAGGCGGCCCTTCTCGAACCCGCCCTCGAGCCAGACGTAGCGCGCGTCGGGAACGACCGCGCCGCCGGCGACGCGGGCGAAGCGCCAGCGGCCGCGCTCGATCGTGGTCGCGTCGCCGTCGGGCTGGTCGCGGACCTGCAGCACCGCGCCGCGCTCGTCGAGATCGGCGGCCGGATAGGCGCGGTGGCCGCGATCCGAGAGCAGGAGGTGCGTGGCCGGCGCCGGCGTCTGGAGCTGGGTGTAGACGCGCCCGGTGATGCGATTGCCGCTCGGGTCGAGCGCTTCGGGTCCGCGCAGGCCGAGAAGCCCGGGCACCTCGGGCAGATCGATCTGCCAGCCGCACGAGATCACCACGAAGCCGCGCCGCATCAAGAAGCCGTCGCCCGGATCGACCGGAGGATCCGCATCGGCGCCCGGAACGAACGTCGGACGAGTCGCGCGGTTGAAGTTCGGGACCGCGACCGTGTTGCCCCGGTTCACCACGTCGAGCATGCACGCGGCCGCTGCAGCGCCGCGGGTCGACCGGCAGCAGGATCGACACGTCGGATTCGAACTCGACGCGGCCCGCGTGGTCGCGCGGGGCCAGCGCGACGTCGGTGATGCGCTCGTTCGCGGCGTTCTTGGGATCGATCGCGAACCGAAGCGTGCCTTTCAGCTCCTCGTAGGGGCCGACGTCGCCGAACGACACGCCGCCGGCCAGCGGACGCCGGAGTCTCACGTCGAACCGGGTCACGGGCATCAGGCGCTCTCCACCAGACGAGGCAGGAGGCTCGAGATCGAGCCGCGCAGCACGGCGTCGGCCAGCTCGTCCATTTCGGTCGGCTCTGCGTTGAGGATCACGACACGCGCGCCGGCGCGCTTCGCGACCGGCACGACGCCGGCGATGGGATAGACCGACAGCTTCGTGCCGACCGCCAGCATCAGGTCGCAGCTCGCGGCGGCGTGCTGGGCGCGCACGAGGTCCTCCTGCACGAGCCCCTGGCCGAACGAGATCGTCGCCGACTTGAGGATGCCGCCGCACGTCCGGCACGGCGGGTCTTCCTCGCCGGCGCGCACGCGGCGAGCGCCCGCTCCATCGCCGCCCGCTCGCCGCAAGCCAGGCACACCACCTCGTGCATCGTGCCGTGGATCTCGATGACGCGGGCGGGGACAAGCCCGCCTTGACGTGCAGGCCGTCGATGTTCTGGGTGATCAGGGTGTCGAGCTTGCCGCGCTTCTCGAGCGTGACGAAGGCGCGGTGGCCGTCGTTGGGCTCGGCCTTCCAGGCCGGCGAGGTGAGCCGGCTCTGCCACGCGCGCTTGCGCACGTCGGGATCCGCGACGTAGTTCTGCAGGGTGGACTGCTTCTCGGCCTCGGGGTTCTTCGTCCAGACCCCTGGGGCCCGCGGAAGTCAGGGATGCCGGAATCCGTCGAGATCCCGGCACCCGTGAGCGCCACGAGGCACTGCGCCTCGTCGATCCACTTCCTGACGGTGTCGATCAGCGCGCGAGCTCCTTCGCCACCGCGCTTTCCACCACGGTGCCCTTGAAGAAGTCCGGGTTCAGCGCCGTGTGCAGGCGCGCGGCGTTGCCGAAGACGAACTCGCGGAAGTCGGCCATCGTGATCAGACCGTGCTCGACGAGCTCGTGGGCCTCCTCGAGCACCTCGGACATGTCGGTCACGTCGAAGTGGCCGACGTCGGAGCTGAAGATCGGGTTCAGCCGGTGATTGCCGTGCCGGTCGAACGCCCATGCCGTCGTCGGATCGTCGGCCTCGCACCCGAAGTAGAAATGGTCGGTGAACTGACGGCGCAGCTCGTCGGCCGAGTTGACGTGGGCCGCCGCGAAGTCGTCGAGCTGCTCCCGGTACTCGCGCTCGGTCATCTCCTCGGCGGACTTGAACGGCGGCACGAGGCTCAGGCAACTCATCAGCTCGTCCATCTTGTCTTCGTAGACGCGCCCGCCGCAAGCGGGTGAAGAGGTCCTTGAGCGCCTGCTTGTCGAGGTTGGTCGGACGCGTGTGGGCTTCCATCGCGCGGCCGTTGCGCTTGTCCCAGTGTCCGAGGAGGTCGGTGATGAGGTTACACGCCCAGCCCACGCCGCCCTCGAGCATCGCGAAGCGCAGGTCGGGAAGCGGTGCACGACGCCGCCCAGGATCAGCGCCTTGGCGAACGCGTGGCTCGCCGTGGCGAAGTGGCCGATGTGGTTGAACACGAAGCTGTTGACCGACTCGCGGCCCATCCAGCCCATGCTGCCGGAGTGCGCGGTGACGGCGACCTTCAGCTCGACGCACTTGGCCCAGAGCGGATCGTAGTCGTAGGCGCTCTCGTACGCGAGCGAGTCGACGAAGTGACGCACCTGCGTCGGGTCGGACGCCTGGCGGGCGAACGCGGGCACCGGACGCCGCACGTGGTTGGCGATCATGATGACCTTCAGCCCGAGCTCGCGCACGGCGTAGGTCGCCTCGTCGATCGCCTCCTGCGGCGTGTGCACCGGCACGACGGCCGCCGGCGCGATGCGATGGGCGTACGGCCTGAACATCTCGGCGTTCATCTTGTTGACGGCGCGCGCGATGGCCCGGCGCAGCTCCTCGTCCGGATTGGCGATGTGGAAGAGGCCGAGCGAGGTGTAGAGCATCGCGAAGTCGATCCCGAAATCGTCGAGCCGCTCGTAGAAGAGCTTCGGGATCATCGCGGTCGCGCGGTCGAGCGTGTTCGCGGGCTCGCCCCACCACGTCGGGCGCGTCGGCCGGCGGTCGAGGCGCTCGGCCGGCGTCATGTCGTACCAGCCGCGGTCGATGTGCGCGGTCGCCATCTTCCGGAATCGTTCGACGACCGTCGGCCCGGCGACCTCGCGGAGGTAGTCGAGGAAGATCGGCACCGGCTCGAGCCAGTGGCCGTCGCCGTCGATCACGGGGTGGTCGAGCTGAGCGCGCACCGCAGCGGACTTCGAGTCAGTCGAGTACGCCATCATGTCCTCCTGGGGCAGTACACGCGATCGTGCGGCATCGGCGTGAGCGAGTCAAGCCGACCGCTCAGCGGTCGAGCCACGCGGCCATGAGCCGGCCGCCGTAGTCGTGGCCGAGGTTCGGAGCGAAGTTCTTCACGTACGGCTCCCAGGCCGCCACCGTGGTCGACCGACGGGTCGTAGGCGTAGTACACCTGCTCGGCCAGGTAGCGCTGGATGTCGAAGACGATCTCGCGACGCTTGGCGACGTCGAGCGTGCGGCGCTGCAGCTTGATCATCTCGGTCAGCTTGGGATCGTCGACGCCCGAGGAGTTCAGCGGCTCGCCCGGGACGTGGCCGCTGTAGAGGGTAGATGTCCGCGATCGGGCTGCCGCCGCGCAGGCTGTGGGCCAGCTTCTCGAACTTCCCGTAGATCACGCTCGACATGAAGGCGCCGAACTCCTTGCCGCTGCAGCTCGGTGTCGATCCCGGCGTCCTTCCAGTTGCGCATGACGACCTGCAGCTGGTCGACGTAGTCCGGGCTCCAGCCGAGCGTCGCCTCGACCGGGACCTTGAGTCCGGTGGGAAAGCCCGGCCTGCGCGAGCAGCCGCTTCGCCTCCGGAATGTTCTGCTCGTAGAGCCGCCGCCCCTCCGGGGTGAGCTGATTGATCGGAATCGCCCATTCCTTCAGCGCGGCGGGGACCGCCGGGTTGGGAACTCCGTGGCCCTGGGACCAGGCATTCGTCTCGAGCACGTCCTTCCAGTTCATCGACTGCGCCAGCGCGCGGCGCACCCGGACGTCCTTGAACGGCTCGCGATCGAGCTTCATCATCGTGACGCCGCTGAAGAGCACGGTGAAGTCCTGAGTCTTGAGGTTGGGCTTGCGGCCCTTGGCCACGTCGAGGTCGAGCCGCCGCACGCACTGCCCGTACTCGGGGGCGAAGTCGTACTTGCCGGCGATCCAGGCGGCGAGCCGCGAGGACGGATCCTCGTCGACGGTCACCTCGACGCCGTCCGCATACGGGAGCCCAGGCACGAAATAGTTCGGATTCCGGACGAACGTGAGCCGGACGTTCGGCTCGTAGCGCTCGAGCATCCACGGCCCGGTCCCGATGCACGGCCTCGGGCCGCTTGAGATCGCCGTACTGCTCGACCGCCTCGCGCGGCACGATCCACATCACGGTGTTCGCCAGATAGTCGAGGAACCAGCCGAACGGCTCGTTGAGCATGAAGCGAACGGTGTACTTGTCGAGCGCGTCGATCTTCTCGACGGCACCGAGCGTCGAGCGGTTCGGATTGCCCTTGATCGACAGGAAGCGCTCGTAGGTGTACTTGACGTCTTCCGCGGTCAGCTCGCGGCCGTTCACCGGCGGCTTGTTGTGCCAGCGCACGCCTTTCCTGAGCTTGAAGACGTAGGTCCGGTCGTTGGGCTGCGTCCACGACTCGGCCAGGTCCGGCTCGACCGGCAAGGTGCCCGGCACGACGGACGGGCCCGCCTTCACCTTCACCAGCCGGCTGTGGGTGAACGACAGATTGGTCGAGATCCGGTGATGGTTCGAGAACAGGTGCGGATCGAACCCGGTGGTGGCGTCCTCGCCGCGGATCCGGAAGACTCCGCCCCGCTTCGGTGTCTGGGCCTCGGCGGGCCTCGCGACCGAGGAGCGGGAGCACGGTTCCGGCGGCGACGGCGGCGCCGCCGAGCTTGAGCAGATCTCGGCGGCTGATGGTCGGTCGGGGCTACAGGTGCAGCCATCTTGTCCCCCTCATGCGCGACCATCTCTGGGCCGGACTCTATGTCGGCGGCCGCGATTGATCAAGCCCGGGCGGTCCGCCTCCGTTTATGATCCCGGCCACATGGCGAATCGCTGGGTGGCGCTGGTCATCGTGTTCGTCACCCGCACGTCGATGGGCTTTCAATTCCAGGCCGTCGCGGCCGTGGCGCCGCTGATGGTCGCGGAGTCTCCAGCTCACCTGGGTGCAGCTCGGCTCGCTGATCGGCCTCTACATGCTGCCCGGCGCCGTGTTCGCGCTGCCCGGGGGCGTGCTCGGCCAGCGCTTCGGCGACCGGCGCATCGTCGTGGCGAGCCTCGCGCTGATGGTCGCCGGCGGCTTCGTCACCGCCGCCGCCCACGGCTTCGTCGTCGCGGCCGCGGGCGCGGCTCGTGAGCGGCGCCGGCGCCGTGCTCATGAACATCCTGCTCGCCAAGATGGTCGCCGACTGGTTCACGGGCCGCGAGCTGTCGACGGCGATGGGCATCATGCTGACGAGCTGGCCGGTCGGCCTCGGGATCGCGACCGCCACGCTCGGCGCGCTCGCCACCCATGCGTCGTGGCGGGTGGCGATCGTGGCGACGGCGCTCGTCGCGGCGCTCGGGCTCGTGCTGATCGCGTTCGTCTACCGCGATCCCCCGCGCCGCGGACCACGCGGCGAAGGCCGCCGAGCGACGGGTGCGACTCTCGGGCCGCGAGATCGGGCTCGCGACCAGCGGCGGCTTCGCCTGGGGCTGCTTCAACGCGAGCCTCGTGGCCATCATCGCGTTCGGCCCCGGCCTGCTGATCGCCCGCGGCGTGTCGCTGTCCGACGCCGGCTTCGTCGTGAGCCTCGCGATCTGGCTCACGATCGTCCTCGGTGCCGATCGGCGGGCTTCTCACCGACCGTCTCGGTCGGCCCAATCTCCTGATCGTCGCGGGGAGCCTGGTCGCCGCCTTCTTCACCTGCTGCTGCCCGCGCTCACCCACCCGATGCTGGCCTTCTGCCTGGTCGGCCTCGCGATCGGCGCGCCGCCCGGCGCCCTGATGGCGCTCTTGCCGAAGGCCGTGGCGAGCGAGCGGCTGGCGACGACGCTCGGCGTGTACTACACGACGTACTACGTCGTGATGGCCGTCGTGCAGCTCGCGGCCGGCGCCGTGCGCGACGTCTTCGGCAGCCCCGCCGCGCCGATCGTGCTTCGCCGCGCTCGTCATGGCGTCGACGATCGTCGGCTTCGGGGTGTTCCGACTCGTCGATCAGAGCTCACGGCGTTGACAAGACCAGAGCGCTGATATCTAGTTGAGGGCCATTCCACGAGAGGAGCCGAAGAGATGATTCGCTGGACAGGCGCTCGTTGCTCGTCGCGCTGGCGGCTGCCTCGGACCGCCAGGCGGTCGCCGCCGCAGCCGCGCACGGTGGACGGCGTCGCGATCGACCCGGATGCCGAGCTGGTCGTCGCGCTCGCCGACGACACCACCAACATGGATCCTCGCATCGGCATGGGCTCGATCCGTTCCAACTACATCCGTCAGGTGTTCGAGGGACTGGTCGACGTCGACGCGCAGGGCCGTCCCGTGCCGGGCCTGGCGCTCTCGTGGAAGCCCGTGAACGATCTCACCTGGGAATTCGCGCTCCGGCGCGGCGTGACGTTCCACGACGGCGAGCCGTTCAACGCCGACACCGTGCTGTTCAATCTGGACCGGTTCTTCCGGCGGAACTTCGACAAATGGGGACTGAAGGACGTCCTCGCCGCCACGTCGTTCGAGAAGACGTACCCGTTCGTCACGCGCTGGGAGAAAGTCGACGACTACACCGTGCGCGATCCACACCAGCGAGCCGGCGCCGACGCTCTGGGATTTCATCGGCCGCGAGCCCATGGTGCCCAAGGCCTACACGATCAAGAACGGCGTGGACGGGCTCAACGAGCGGCCGGTCGGCACCGGTCCGTGGAAGATGGTCGAGTGGAAGCGCAAGACGTCGATGCTGTTCGAGCGCAACGAGGCCTACTGGGGCACCGCGCCGCTGTTCCGGAAGATGCGCTTCCAGACGATCCCCGAGGGCGCCGCGCGCATCGCCGCCCTGCGGGCCGGTCAGGTCGCGCTGATCGAAGGCGTGCCGCCCTTCGACGCGCCCGCCCTCGCGCAGGACTGCGGGCTCAAGGTCGTGTCGAGCCCGCAGAAGCTCTCGTGCCGGCTCTACATCAACGCCCGCCCGAAGGACAAGTACGACTCGGGCGGCAAGGACGGGCTCTTCGCCGATCAGCGCGTGCGGCTCGCGCTGAACCTGGCGGTCAACAAGGACGCGATCGTCAAGAAGATCTTCAACGGCTACGCGCTGGCCAACGCCTCGCCCGTGCGCGTCGGTCTCGTACGGCTACGCGGCGCAGGAGCCCTATCCGTACGATCCGGCGCGCGCCCGGCGCGCTGCTCGCCGAGGCCGGTTTTCGCGACACGAATCCGCTGACCCTCCAGCTCCTGTTCCCGGCCAAGCACTACGGCCAGAGCTTCGACGAGATGACGCCGGCCGTGGCCGAGATGCTGAAGGACGTCGGCGTGCAGGTGACCATCAAGCCCGTCGACTTCGCCACGTTGCTCCAGACCGCGACCAAGGGCACCTTGCCGCCCAACGGCGGGTTCGCCGCCTGCCGGACCGGCAACAACCTCGACGCCGACGACTATCTGCGGGACTGGTCCTCCGATCGCGATGATCAACTGGGCGCCGTACCCGCCGGAGCTGATGGCGCTCTACGCCGGCCACGCGCCGCGAGGTCGACGCGCCGAAACGCCTCAAGCTCCTCGCCGACCTCCAGCGCCAGGTACGCGACTGGGCGCCGGTGGTGGCGCTCTACCAGGAGGTCAAGGTCTACGCGCTCAGCGCGCGCGTGCTGCGGTTCACGCCGCTGCCCGAGCTCAACATGGACTTCCGCGGCGTCGCCGTGAAGAAATGATCCGGGCCCGATGCGCGCCTTCCTGCTCCGTCGCGCGCTTCACGCGGTCTTCGTGCTGTGGGGCGTGGTCACCGCGGTCTTCTTCCTGGTCCGGCTCACCGGCGACCCGACCCCGTTCCTCGTAGATCAGACCGCGACGCAGCAGGAGATCGCCGAGGCCCGCAAGAGCCTCGGGCTGGACCGCGCGCTCTACGTCGCAGTATCTCGACTTCCTGCGGGCCGTCCCGCGCGGCGATTTCGGGGCCTCGATCCGCGAGAAGCGCCCGGCGATGCGGATGGTGCTCGAGCACCTCTGGCCCGCGACCGTCGAGCTGGCGGCGGCCGCGCTCCTCCTCTCGACCGTGCTCGCGATCCCGCTCGGCGTCGCCTCGGCCACCCACAAGAACGGCGCGGTCGATCACGCGAGCCGCCTCGCGTCGCTCTTCCTTGCAATCGATGCCGAGCTTCTGGCTCGGCCTCATGCTGATCTTGCTGTTCGCCGTCGAGCTCGGCGGGCCTCCTGCCCGCGTTCGGCTCCGGGAGCGTGCGTCACCTGATCCTCCCGGCGGTCACCCTGGCCGCCGCGCCGCTCGCGCAGAACGTGCGGCTGATCCGGAGCGGCATGCTGGAGGTGCTCCAGCAGGACTACGTGCGCACCGCGCGCGCCAAGGGCCTGGCCGAGCGCTTCGTGATCTACCGCCACGCGCTCCGCAACGCCGCGATCCCGGTCATCACCGTGACGGGCCTGTCGCTCGGATTCATGCTGAGCGGCGCCGTGATCATCGAGACCGTGTTCTCGTGGCCCGGCATGGGCCGGCTGATCGTGCAGGCCGTCCCGGGGCGCGACTTCCCGGTCATCCAGGCCGGCGTCTTCGTGTTCGCGCTGATCTTCGTCGGTCTGAACCTGATCGTGGACCTGCTCTACACGGTGGTCGACCCGCGCGTGCGTCTCACGTGACCGGCCTCGCGCGCGACCGCAGCGCGATCCTCGGACTGATCGTCATCGCCGCCGCGATCCTGATGGCCGTCCTGGCGCCCGCGCTGGCGCCCGGCGATCCGGTCAAGAACAGCCTCGTCGATCGCCTCACGCCGCCGATGTGGAACGCCGGCGGCAGTGCCAAGCATCCGCTGGGCACCGACACGCTCGGACGCGACGTCGCGAGCCGGCTGCTCTACGGCGCGCGCGTCTCGCTTGATCGTCGGCCTCGGCGGCCGTCGTGGTCGCCGGCGTGCTGGGCGTCGCGCTCGGGCTCGTGTCCGGCTACTACCGGGGCTTCACGGACGACGCGCTGATGCGGCTGGGCGACGTGCAGCTCGCGTTTCCCGTCCTCGTGCCTGGCGGTCGCGGTGCTGGCGGTCGCTCGGCGCGAGCCTCGCGAACGTCATCCTCGTGCTCGGCGTGACGGGCTGGATCACCTACGCGCAGAATCGTCCGCGGCGAGACGCTCGTCGCTGCGGCAGCGCGAGTTCGTCGAGGCCGCGCGCGCGCTCGGCGCAACGCGATGGCTATCTCCTCTGGCGGCACATCCTCCCCAACGTGCTGCCGCCGGTCACCGTCGTCGCGACCTTCTCGGTGGCGCGGACCGATCATCGCCGAAGCCTCGCTGAGCTTCTCGGCCTCGGCATCCCGCCGCCGGCGCCCAGCTGGGGCGCGATGCTCGACGAAGGGCGCAACTACATCACGACCGGCTGGTGGCTGGCACTCTTCCCGGGCCTCGCCATCCTGCTCCTGGTCCTCGGGATCAACCTGGTCGGGCGACTGGCTGCGCGATCAGCTCGATCCCCGGATGGAGCGCAGCATGTGAGGGAATCGCGGCCTGACGCGATATTCTCAGGGTATGACCCCGCTCGAGAACGTCCGCACTGGCCGCGCACTGCACCCTGGGCGTGGGCGGTCCGGCCCGGTTCTTCGTCGAGGCGCGCGACGAGGCGGCGGTGCTCGAGGCCCTCGACTGGGCGCGTGCCCGGCGCCTGGCGATCCGGGTCCTCGGCGGCGGCTCGAACCTGGTCATCGCCGACGAGGGGGTCGACGGCCTCGTGATGAAGATCGCGCTGCGCGGCATCGATGCGCGCGAGGCGCACGGGGTGGTGGAGCTGACGGCGGCGGCCGGCGAGCCGTGGGACGAGCTGGTGCGGCTGAGCGTGGCGCGCGGCTGGGCGGGCTTCGAGTGCCTGAGCGGAATCCCTGGCCTGGTCGGCGCGACGCCGATGCAGAACGTCGGCGCCTACGGCCAGGAGGTGAGCGAGACGGTCACGCTCGTGCGCGCGCTGGACACCTGCACCAGTCGGCGCATCATGACCGTTCGAGAATCGCGAGTGCCGCTTCAGCTACCGCGACAGCCTGTTCCGGAGCCACGAGCCCGGGCGATACGTCATCCTCTCGGTGGCCTACCGGCTGCGCCCGGGTGGGTCGCCGACCGTCCGATACGCGGACGTCGAGAAGGATCTGGCCGCGCGTGAGATCGACGAAGCCGTCCCTCGAGGACGTGCGCGCCAGCGTGATCGCCATCCGCCGGTCCAAGTCGATGGTGCTCGATTCGACGGACTCGAACCGCCGGAGCTGCGGCTCGTTCTTCACCAATCCGATCATTCCCGACGCCGAGCTCGCCGCGGTCGAGTCGCGCGCCGGCGACCGGGCGATGCCGCGCTGGCCCCTGCCCGGCGGTCAGGTGAAGCTCTCGGCCGCGTGGCTGATCGAGCGCGCCGGCTACACGCCGGGGCCGCGCCGACGGGCCGGTCGGTCTCTCGAGCCGGCCACGCGCTCGCGATCGTCGCCCACGACGGCGCGCGGGCGTGCGACGTGGTCGCGTTCGCCCGCCGCATCCAGACGGCCGTCGTCGACCGCTTCGGTGTGCGGCTGACGCCCGAGCCGGTCTTCTGGGGCGTGGGCGCGCCATGAGCGCCATGCGGATCCTCGTCGTGGAAGACGACGAGCGGCTGGCCGAGATCTTCCGCGACTTCATCGCCGAGCTCGGCTATCAGCCGATCGTCGTGGGCAGCGCCGAAGCCGCGCTCGAGGCGCTCACCAGCGCGCGGCCGGACACGATCCTCCTGGACGTCCGCCTGCCGGGCATGAGCGGCGTCGAGTTCTTGAGCCTCCCGGTGGTGCGCGACTCCGAGGTGCCGATCGTGGTCGTCTCGGGCGTCGCCACCGAGATGGAGGCGCGCGCGTGTCTGAAGCTCGGCGCCCTCGACTTCATCCGCAAGCCCGTCACGCTCGAGCGGCTGGGACAGGTCCTCGCCTACCTCGGGCCGTTCGCGCTCTCCCGGCAGCAGCGGACCGAGCGCCCGCCCGAGCGGCGGCCGGCGGCGCGGGCCGCGGTCAAGTTCGGCGTCCGGATCGCCGCCTCGAACGGCACCCTGGACGGCACGTGCATCGAGATCTCGTCGACCGGCATGAAGGTCCGCGTGAGCCGGCGGCTGCGCGCCGGCCAGGCGGCGAAGCTCGAGTTCACGCCGCCCGACGGCGGCGTGCCCATCGACGTGCTCGCGCTCGTCGTCCGCGTCGAGGCCGACAGCGCCGCGCTCTGGTTCCTCGACCTCATGGCTCACGACTCGGATCGGCTCGACGCCCTGGTCGCTCGGCTCCAGCGCTAGCCCCCGAGAGCGGCCGTGACGAGCCGGTTCAGCTCGCGAGGTCGAACGGCTTGTGCAGATAGCCGGCCGCGCCTTCGATCATCGCCTCGCGCTTCCTTCTCGGTATTCCAGACGCCGGTCATCATGAAGATCGGCGCCTTCACGCCCGAGGTGCCGGATGCGCTTGAGCAAGTCGAGGCCCTGGATCCAGGGCCAGGGGTCGCCCAGCACCGGCACCACCATGTCCAGCAGGATCAGATCGAACCGCTCCCGGACCAGGAGGTCGTACGCCTCGACGACGGAATAGGCCGGGGTGATCTCGTAGGCATGCCCGTGCTGGAAGCGGGCGAAGATCTCCTTCAGCAAGTCGATCAAGACCGGCTCGTCGTCGACGATGAGAACCCGCTTCGTCACGCCAATCGGTACACCTCGTGACCTCGCACGGACTTGCCCTTCACCCGCACCGCCGGGAGCTGAACGAGCTCGAACCGGCCGTTCAGGCGGCGCCGCGTCTCTCCGCTGACGAGAATGTCGGAGCCGAATCTCCTTGTTGAGGCTCTGAATTCGCGACGCGAGGTTCACCGGGTCGCCGACCAGCGCGTACGAGTGTCGCTCGGCGCTGCCGATGTTGCCGGCGAGCACCGAGCCCGTGTGGATCCCGATGCCGTGGCGGAGCGGCAGCCTTGCCGGCCCGGCGCGCGCTCGGCGTTCCACGCGGCGAGGCGCCGGCGCATCTCGAGCGCGGCGCGCCACCGCCATCTCGGCGTGCGCGGGGTCCGCGACCGGGCGCGCCGAACGCCGCCTCGATCTCGTCGCCGATGAACTGCAGCACGAGCCCGCGGTGCGCCCGGATGGCCTGGTCCATCTCGGTGAAGTACGCGTTCAGGTCGCGAACGACCTCGCGCGGGCTCGTCGCCTCCACCCACGGCGTGAAGTCGCGCAGATCGGCGAACAGGATGGTCACCTCCTGCGCCTGCCCCTCGAGCGAGACGCGGCCGGCCAGGATCTCGTCGCGGATCTCGCGGCTCACGTATTTCCCGAACGTCTCCTTCAGGAACTCGCGCTCCCGGAGGCCGCCGACCATGCGATTGAAGCCCTCGGTCGACCGCGCCGATCTCGTCGTTGGTCACGACGGGGCAGCTCGTGTCGAGGTCGCCCTGCTCGACGTCGCGCATGGCGGTCCGGAGCTGACCGAGCGGGCCGGCGACGCTCCCGGCGACGTAGAGCGAGAGCCCGACCGCCGCCAGCGTCCCGACGGCCACGATGAAGACGATGAAGGCCAGCATGTTCTCGACGATCTGCGGCGCCGCCGCCGGATCCACCCCCGGCAGCGCGGCGGCGCGCGTGTAGGCGAGGACGCCGAGGAGCGAGAGCGGGATGACGCTCAGCATGACGAAGATCACGAGCAGTCGCATCCGGACCCGCAGGCGAAGCACTCCGGCCACCTCGCTCAGATCGCCGCCGGGAAAGAACGCCGGCAGCACGGCGCGCCACTGGTGCTCGACCGCGAAGAAGACGAGCGCGGCGGTCACCGTGCCCGCGACGCACGTGATGCCGAAGATCAGCCGCAGCGAGCCCGACGGGGTGAAGAACCCCCAGAGGACGGGATACAGCACGCCCCAGGCGAAGCCGGCCCCGATCCAGCCGGCGAACGCGAGCGCGGCGAACATGTAGGGCACCATGATCGCGCGGCGCCGCACGAGCTCCGCGTCGGGGCCCGACGGCCGGGACAGGGCCGCTCAGGGGACGCGACCAGCGCGAGCCCCACACGATGCCGGCCGAGATCAGTGCGGCGAAGGCGACGACGAAGAACGCGATCTCGTTGCGCGAGATCTGCGCCTGGAACTGCGGCGCCGTGAAGTCGACGAACCGGAAATAGAACCAGGTCAGCAGCCCGCCGATGAGGTTGCCGAGGAGCTGCGTCAACGTCAGCTTCGCGAACACGCGCCTGACGTCTCATCCGCCGAAAGTCTAGCCGAGCCCGACTCGCGCGCGCGTGGTAGATTGCGGTTCGACATGATCGGTAGCTCGCCGCGCCGGAAGGAAGACCAGCGTCTCCTGACGGGCCACGGGCGGTTACGTCGACGATCTCACGCGCGAGGGCACCCTGCACCTCGGCGTCGTCCGGAGCACCGAAGCCCACGCGCGCCTCACGAAGGTCGCCACCGGCGCCGCGCGCGCCATGCCCGGTGTGGCGCTCGCGTGGAGCGCCGCGGATCTCGGCGGGATCGCGCCGAACATGCCGACCGCGTACGGCGGCACGCAGAAGGGACGCGCCTGGGCCCAGCCGGTGCTCGCGCGGGACGTCGTCCGCCACGTCGGCGAGCCCGTCGCCGTGGTCGTGGCCGAGAGTCTCTACCAGCTCGCCGACGCCCTCGACGCGGTGACGGTCGCGTACGAGCCGCTGCCGGCCCTGCCGACCGCCGAATCCGCGCTCGCCTCGGCGCGCGCGCCTGCACGAGGGCTGGCCCGACAACACGGCCGTGGTGGCGCGCGGCGCCGTGGGCGACCCCGAGCGCGCGATGGCCGGCGCGCACCTGGTCGTGCGGGAGCGTCTGCGCCATCCCCGGCCTCAGCGCCGTCCCGATCGAGACCCGCGGCGTGCTTCGCGTATCGCGACCGGCAGCGCCGGCATCGCTCGTCGTGTCGTCGTCGACCCAGAGCCCGTACACGCTCCGGGACGTCGTCGCCGCGGCCCTCGGTCTGCCGGTCGAAGAAGTCCGCGTCATCGTCCCCGACGTCGGCGGCGGCTTCGGGCCGAAGGGGCCGATCTATCCCGAGGAGATCCTGGTCGCGGCCGCGGCGCACCGGCTCGGGCGGCCGGTGAAGTGGGTCGAGAGCCGCCGCGAAAGCCTCGCGTGCATGGGCCACGACCGCGAGCAGGATCACGACGCGCGCATCGGCTTCGCGCGCGACGGCACGATCGTCGCGATCGACGCCACGTTCGTCGCCGACGTCGGCGCCTATCCGCTCCAGGGCGACGGGCTCACCGCGAACACGGTCAACCACCTGCCCGGCCCGTACCGCGTGCCGCACTATCGCAACACCGGCACGAGCGTGGTGACCACCAAGACGCTTGAACGCGGCGTATCGCGCGGCCGGGCGGCCCGGAGGCGGTGTTCGTGATGGAGCGCCTGATGGACATCGGCGCGCGGCGGCTCGGCCTCGACCCGGCCGAGATCCGCCGCCGCAACTTCGTGCGCCCGGCGGACATGCCGTACCGCCCCGGCCTCACCTACAAGGACGGCGTCGCGATCACCTACGATCCCGGCGATTTCCCGGCGGCCTTCGAGCGCGCGCTCGACGCTCCTGCACTACGGCGAGTGGCGCCGCCGCCAGAAGGCGCAGGCCGGTGGCGTCGCGCCGCATCGGCGTCGGCCTCGCGTGCTACGCGCAGGGACCGGGCTCGGCCCGTACGAGGGCGCGACGGTCCGCGTGGATCCGAGCGGCAAGGTCTACGTCTACATCGGCGTGACGGCGCAGGGCCAGGGCCACGCGACGACGCTGGCGCAGATCGCCGCCGCCGAGCTCGGCGCCGCCTGGGAGGACGTGCAAGTCGCCGCCGGCGACACGGCGCTCTTCCCGTTCGGCATGGGCACCGGCGGGAGCCGCGTGGCCGCCAACTCCGGGCCTGCGGTCGCGCAGACCGCGCGCGAGGTCCGCGAGCGAGCCGACGCGTGTCGCCGCCGAGATGCTCGAGTGCGCGCCCGAAGACGTCCGCATCGAGCAGAGCCGGGTGCACGTCGTCGGCATGCCGCATCGGGCCGTGAGCCTGGGCAAGGTCGCGCACGCCGCCGTGAAGTCGAAGGCGCTCAAGGCGACCGGCGAGCCCGGGCTTCACGCGTGCACCTACTTCTATCCCGACACCGTCACGTGGGCCTTCGGCACCCAGGCCGCGGCGGTCGAGGTCGACGTGGAGACGTGCGAGATCCGCCTGCTCGCGTACGCCGATCGTGCACGATCCGGGTCGCGCCATCAATCCGACGATCGTCGAAGGCCAGCTCCAGGGCGGCGCCGCGCAGGGCATCGGCGCCGGGCTCATGGAAGAAGTCGTCTACGACGCAAGCGGTCAGCTCCTCACCGGCAGCCTGATGGACTACGCGATCCCGAAGGCCGACCAGCTTCCTCGCGCTCGCGGTCGTGCTCGACGAGCACCCGTCGACCATCAACGCGCTCGGCATCAAGGGCGTCGGCGAGAGCGGCGCGATTCCCGGGGCCGCGGCCATCGCGAACGCTGTAGAGGACGCGGTCGCCGACCTCGGCGCGAGCATCCGCGAGGTGCCCGTCACGCCCGCTCGCCTGTTCGCCGCGCCTCGCTCTGCTAGCCCGCGCGCGCCGGCTCCGGCGGCGTCACGCCTGCGAGACGCCGCGTGTCACAGTGGCAGGCACTGACTAGCTCCCCGACGCGGTGAAAGCCGCGAGATTTCGAACTTCTGGGTTGGCAACCGCCTTGCGTGGAGGACTCTCAGCGCCACAACGGCGGAAGAGCGTCCAGCAGACGAGCCGCGAGGAGGTGCGGCGTTGGCCACCCGATTCACCCAAGCAACCACCATCCGCCCACCAGGAAGCCGCAGTCGTCGATTCGCTCATCAGGAAGCTGCGGCCGCACGACTCGACCTCCTACGGTTCGGCCGCATCGACGAGCGCCGACACGACCCGCTCGCACGCATGCGTCCGATCAAATCGCCGATGTCGATCGGCGGCCGTCTGGTCGTGCGTCGGCCTCGGCGTCCTGCTCGGGCGCCGCCGCTGCCTCAGTGGCCGTACGCGAAGGCCTGCGGCTGGTGGCTGAGCCTCTACATGGCCGCGGTCGGGATCGTCGTGGTGGCGGGACTCTGGGGCGCGCACGTCTCGTGGAGGAGCCGGCTCGGCTTCGCCCACGTGATCGCGGTGGCCACGATCATCTGGGGGCTCGCGCTCACGGCGCAGGAGGTTCTCCCGCGCGTGGGCTACGCGAAGGAGCGCCTCGCCTGGCGCTGCCACGACGCCAGTCGCGCGCTGAGCGCGGTGCGCCTCACTACGCGCCGCTCCGCCGCCGGATCGAGCGCGTCGCGCACCGCATCGCCCACGAAGCTCAATCCCACCACGGTCACGAAGAGCGCCGCGCCCGGCCCGAAGACGATCCAGGGCGCCTGCTGGAGATAGCCGCGGCCGGCGTTGATCATGCTGCCCCACGAGGCCTGCGGCGGCTGGATGCCGAGCCCGAGGAACGAGAGCGAGGCTTCGGCGAGGATCGCGAAGGCCACGCTCAGCGACGCCTGCACGATGATCGGGATTGATCGCGTTCGGCACCACGTGTCGAGCCGCGATCGCGCCAGCCGGATGCGCCCAGCGCCCGCGCCGCGTCGACGTAGTCGCGCGCCGTGATCGTGAGCACCTGACCGCGCATGAGCCGGGCGAAGGTGGGCGTGTAGACGACCCCGAGCGCCAGCAGCACCCCGGTGAGCCCGGCGCCCAGCACCGCGCCGAGCGCCAGGCGCCAGCACCAGCGGCGGGAACGAGAGCACCGCGTCCATCACGCGCATCACGAGGCCGTCCACGCGCCCGCCGCAGTAGCCGGCCAGCGACGCCGAGCAGGCTGCCCGCGCTGACCGCGAGCGACGACCGAGACGAGACCGGCCACCAGCGAGACGCGCGTGCCCCAGATCACCCGTGAGAGCACGTCGCGTCCCACGTTGTCCGTGCCGAGGAGATGGTCGCGGCCCGGCGCCGCCAGTGTGTTGCCGAGGTTCTGGGCGAGCGGATCGTAGGGCGCCACCGAGCGGCGCCGCCAGCGCGATCAACACCGCCAAGGTCATGACGGCCGCGCCGAACGGCGCCAGCCGCGCGCGCGCCGCGCGACGCAGCACCTTCCAGCGCGCGCGCGCGCGCTCAGCGCGATCCGGATGCGCGGGATCGATCCAGCCATAGAGGACGTCGACGATCAGGTTGCTCAGGATGAAGCCGATGGCGATCAGCAGCACGACCCCCTGGACGAGTGGATAGTCGCGCGCGAACACCGCGTCGACCACGAGGCGCCCGACGCCGGGCAGGGCGAAGACGTACTCGGTGATGACGGCGCCGCCGATCAGCGTGCCGAGCTGCAGCCCGAGCACCGTGACCACGGGGATCAGCGCGTTCTTGAGCACGTGGCTCCAGATGACCCGCCACTCCGAGAGGCCCTTGGCGCGCGCGGTGCGCACGTAGTCCTCGGCGAGCGCCTCGAGCAGGCTCGAGCGCAGGGTGCGCGTGACCACCGCGGCGAGCGCCGAGCCCGAGCGTGATCGCGCGGCAGCGCCAGCGACCTGAGCCCGTTCCAGCGGCTCCTCGAGCGGATCCGTGTAGCCGGAGATCGGCAGCCAGCGCAGGGTGACGCCGAACAAGAAGATCAGCAGCAGGGCCAGCAGGAAGTTCGGCATGCAGATCCCGAACAGCGCGAACGTCGCGCCGGCGCGGTCGACCGCGGTGTTGCGGCGGATCGCGGACACGATGCCGACCGGGAAGGCGACGACGCAGCGAGATCGTCATCGGCGAAGAACGCCAGCTCGAGGCTCGGGCGCAGACGGCGGCCGACGTTCTCGATGACGGGCTCGCCGTTGCGGATCGAGCGCCCGAGGTCGCCGCTGCAGCAGCCGGCCCATCCAGGCCGCGTACTGCACGTGGAGCGGCCGGTCGAGCCCGAGCTCGCGCCGCAGGTTCTCCTTCACCGTGGCGTCGACCGACTCCGCCATCATGACGTCGATCGGATCGCCCGGCGTGAGGTGCGAGCAGCGAGAACACCCCGGCGGTGACGAGGAGCAGGACCGGGACCGTCGCGCCCAGCCGGCGCAGGACAGACGGCCCACGCGCGCAGACGCGGCCTAGCCTCAGCCAGACGTCCTTGAACCGCATCATCCCGTCGGGGATCGGCTCGTAGCCCTGCACCTTCGGGCTGAAGGCCTTGGGCTCGATCGGATGGACGATGAACACCATCGGCAGCTCGTCCTGCAGGATCCTCGTCAGATCGCTGAAGAGCTTCTTGCGCTCGGCCTGGCTCGACACCTCGCGGCTCCGGTCGAGCAGCGGCGTCGATCTGCGGATTCGAGATGCCCGACCAGTTGAGCGACGTGCCCGGCGTGGTCTTGTAGAACTGGTACGTGTTGCCGTCCGGGTCCGGGCGGCCGCTCCACTGGATAGCTGATCATCTCGAAGTTCTTGCTGTTGCCGTCCGCGATCAGCGTGGCCGAGTCGACCAGCTTGATCTTCATGGTGATGCCGGCCTCGCGCGAGCTGGGCCTGGATCACCTCGGCCTCCTGCACGTTGATCGGGATGTTGTTGGTCGTCATCGTGAACGTGAAGCCGCTGGGCTGGCCGCCCTCGGCCAGCTTCGCCTTCGCGCGGGCCAGATCGCGCTTGATCGGCGCGATGCGTGCGGTCGTACGCCCAGCTCGTCGGCGGGATCGGCCCGTTGGCCGGCACGCCCGACGTTGAGCCACACGCCCTTGACGATCTGCTCGAGGTCGAGCGCAGTACGCGCACCGCCTGCCGCAGCGCCTTGGTCGCGAACGGCGGGCGCGTGTGGTTGAGCTGGTAGGCGAAGTCGGCCAGCGACGGCACGTCGACCACGACGACGTTGCTGGTCGGCCTTGACGGCCGCGACGTCGCGCGGCTGGACGTAGTCCATCACGTCGATCTCGCCGGTCTGGAGGCTTTGCAGCTTGACGGTGTCGTCGGGGATCGGCCGGTAGCGGACGCGGTCGAGGTACGGGCCGCCCTGCTTGTTCCAGTAGCTCGTCGTTGCGCTTGATCAGGAGATGGTCGTCCTTCACCCACTCGACGAACTCGAACGGACCGGTGCCGGCGCCCTTGGCGTTGCGCTCGAGCTCGGCGCCGCGCTCCTGGGCGACCTTGGGCGAGACCATCATGCCCGCGCGATCGGTCAGGGTGGCCAGCAGGGCCGCGTCCGGCCGCTTCAGGTTGATCTTGATCGTGTAGGCATCCACCACGTCGACCGAGTCGATGCTGGCGACCTCGCCCTTGCGGACCGACTTCGGCTCCGTCTTCATGCGGTTGAAGTTGAAGCTGCGCCGCTTCGGCGTTGAAGTCGGTGCCGTCGTGGAACTTGACGCCGCGGCGGAGCTTGAAGACGACGGTCTTCGGATCCGGCTGCTGCCAGGACTCGGCCAGGCCCGGGCTTGATCCCGAGCTTGACGTCGAGCGTGACCAGCGGCTCGTAGATGTTGTGGTAGACCTGCCGGTCGATCTTGCTGCCCGAGAAGTGCGGATCCATCGTGGCGGCCTCGATGTAGAAGCCGACCCTCAGGGTGCCGCCCTTCTTCGGCGCGTCGGCGGCGAGCGCCGATCTCGGATCGAAGACGCCAGCGGCGCGCCCGAGGCGACCGCGCACATCAGGAGAAAGTCTCGCGCGCACGTCGAGCGCGGCGCGATTCTTCGTGGCATCGCGTTTCCTCCGAGGGTCGAGAGTTGCCGTGAGGCGCGGACGAGTATACCCTGTCCGCACGGGAGGACGTCTATGAAGCTCGGTATCTGCCTGCCGCACTACGGTCGTCCGATCGAGGTCGGACGCATGCTCGAGGTCGCGCGCCGCGCCGAGGAGCGCGGGCTCGACTCGGTGTGGGTCACGGATCACGTCATCGTGCCGGAGCAGTCGAACGTCATCTACCGGGAGGACATGCTCGATCCGCTTGGCGGTCCTGCCGTGGCTCGCCGGCGTGACGAATCGGGTCGCGCTGGGCACGAGCGTGGTGATCCTGCCCTATCGCTCGCCGATCCCGGTGGCGAAGCTCCTGGCCAGCGTCGACGTCCTGTCGGGCGGCCGCCTGATCGTCGGCGCCGCGATCGGCTGGCTCGAGGGCGAGTTCGAGACGCTCGGCGTGCCCTTCAGGAGCGCGCGAGCCGGAGCGACGAGGCGCTCGAGCTGATGCGCACGCTCTGGACGCAGGAGCATCCGAAGATCCAGACGAAGCGCCATCGCGTGCAGGACGTCGTCGCCTCGCCGATGCCGCTTCAGAAGCCGCGCCCGCCGCTCTACATCGGCGGCGCGAGCGAAGCGCGCGTACCGACGGGTCGCGCGGCTGGGCGACGGCTGGCACGCCAGCTCGATGAACCACGACGCGTTTCGCCAGGGCGCCGACGCGGTCCGGCGCTTCTGGAAAGACGCCGGACGCGAGGGCGCGCCGTTCCTGTCGCTCCGCATTCCGATCCTGATCGACGGCGTGCACCGGCCGGCGGTCGACATGGGCCTCCTCCGCGGCCGTCACACGCTCAACGGCTCGGCGAAGCAGATCGCCGACGAGCTGCGCGGCTTCAAGGCGCTCGGCTGCGGTCACGTCGCGCTGGAGGTGTCGTACTCGACGTTACCCGGCGATCGTCCGAGACGATCGACCTCGTCGCCGAGAAGATTCGACCGCACGTCGCGGATTGAGCGGGCGCGGCGGCTCACGCGACCGGCGAGTCGCCGGCGGCAGGGTCGGCGTGATCCCGGTGAGCGCGCGGAAGCGGCTCAGCGCGCGCTCGGTGTAGGCCGAGTCGAACGAGGACGTTCGCCGCGGGTCTCGCCGGCGGAAGCGCCGCGCGAGCTGACCGGCGCGGACCAGCACCTTCATGCACGCCGCGGCCTCGTAGTACGCGAGCTTCCTCTCGATCGAGCGGGCGGCGCCGGCGGTAGTGACGCAGATAGCTGCCGACCAGCAGCGGACGCGCGGCGCTCGCCAGCCATCGCAGCGGCGCCGCCAGGACCGGCGAGCCCCATCGGGACGAGCTTGAGGATCACCAGGGTCGTGGCGACGTCGAAGGCCGGGTCGGCGACGATCGCGTGAGGCCAGTCGAGCACGCCCGTGACTCGACCGTCCGACCATCAAGATGTTGTAGGGGTGAAAATCGCCGTGGCAGACGGCGCGCGGCTCGGGGCGCGGCGGACGGCGGCGGGCCAGCCACTCCAGCCCGGGCGCGAGTCCGCCGAGCCGGGCGCGCGGTGGCGCGATCGGTCCAGCTGCGCCAGGTGAGCGTCGAACGTGAGGCGCTTGGGCTCCAGCCCTTGCGCGTCACCGCGCGCAGGAACGCGCACCGCATCGAGATCGTGGAGCCGCGCCTGGAGCCCGGCGACGACGCCGCGCCATCGGTGCGGACGCTTACCTGAGGCAGCGGCTGGCCGGCGAGCCGGTCCATGATCAGGAAGGCGCCGCCGAGGCGCGCCGGCGTCGGCGCTCGCGAGCAGGACGCGCGGCGCCGGATAGCCGAGGTCGGCGAGCGCGTTCTGGGTCGCCTGCTCGCTCAACGCGCGGGCGGGATCATGATGCGCGTCGAGCAGGCGGAGAATCAGCGGCCCGGCGTACGCCGGCGGCGCCTCGGCCAGCCGAAAGGCGAAGATCTGCGTGTCGAAGCCGCCCGTCACGCGTGTCGGCCGTTCGGCGAACTCCAGCCGCGGCGCGCCGAGCGCCGTTCGCAGATGGTCGCGAAGCCTGCGCGTCGAGCTCCTCCACTCCAGATGGGCGGTTCAGCGGCCGACGCCGGCCGTCTCGTCCACGTTCGCGTCCTCGCGAAAGTGCGGCATGACCTCTTCGGCGAAGAGCTGCATCATCTCGAGCGTCTGCTCGTGGCTGGAGCCGGTCATCCCCGAGCAGAGGATGCCGGCCTTGAGCTCGTCGGAGAAGCACGCGGAGCTTGTCGCGCACGGTCGCCGGGCTGCCGTAGATCGAGATAGCCCTCGCGATCGGCCTCGCTCGAAGTTCGAGCTCGCTCGGCAGCTCGGGCGGATTCGCGAGCAGCCGCCGCAGCGAGGCCTCGGTCATGTAGCCGGGCGGCCGCCAGAAGCGGCGGATGCATCCGCAGGCCCGACGTTGAACACCCACATCACGTGCTTCCTGCGCGAGCTCGCGCGCCTTCGCGTCGTTCTCGGCGACGACGATCGGCACGTTCACGGTGAGCTGGTAGCGGCTGGCCTTGTAGCCGTTGCGCTCGCACGCCTCACGGTATTCGCCGTAGATCTGGGCGATCCGCTTGATCGGCGTGAAGACCATGAGGTACGGGAAGCGGCGCTTGGCCGCCCACTCGACCGTCTCGCTCGAGCCCTGCGACGGGCACCACACCGGCGGATGCGGCTTCTGGATCGGGCCGCGGCCACGGGTTCACGTAGTGATAGCGATAGAACCGGCCGTCGTACGGAAACGGCCCCTCTTCGGTCCAGGCGCGCAGGATCAGCTCCGCGGCCTCGTAGAAGCGGTCGCGCGAGTGCGTCGGGTTGACGCCGGTCGAGAAGTACTCGGCGCTGATCCCGCGGACGAATCCGGAGATGACGCGGCCGCCCGAGACGACGTCGAGCATCGCGATCTCCTCGGCGATGCGCAGCGGGTTCTCGCGCAGCGGCAGCCCGTTGCCGAGGATCGCGATCTTCGCCTTCGTCGTCCGGCGCACCAGCATCGCCGCCATCACGTTGGGGCTCGGCATCGTGCCGTAGCAGTTCTGGTGGTGCTCGTTGACGCAGAGGCCGTCCCAGCCGAGGCGCTCCGCCTGCTCGAGCTGGTCGAGATACTGGTTGTAGAGCGTGTGGCCCAGCGCCGGGTCGTAGTGGCGATTCGAGAGCGTCACCCACGACGACGGCGCATCGTGCTCCATGATAGTACGGCATCAGATGGAAGTAGTAGAACTTCACCGACGCCGCTCTCACGGAACCGGCAGAACTCGCCGACCGCCTCCGCCACCGCGTCGGGCTCCTCCAGGTGCGGCACGTGCCCGGAATCGGCGAACACGCGCAGGCGCGCGCCGAGAATCTCCTGGGCCCACGTCTCGCCGCACGGGTCGAGCGGCGCCAGCCGGTCGTGAGCGCCCCAGCACAGGAGGGTCGGCGCGGTGATACGGCCGAGCCGGCGGCGCAGGAGCGGATTGTAGAGATACGGATTCCAGCTCACGCGGGCGAGCGCGGTCCCCTGGCGATACTGGAGCGCCAGGGTCTCGACCGACTGATCGGGCGGCGCCAGCGCGAGCGCCGCCATCGGATTCTGGAAGATCGTCGTCACGATCTCCGGGAATGTCCATGCCGAACAGAAACGGATAGATCCAGCCGTCGACGCGGATGCCGACGGGATCGATCAGCACGAGCGACGCCAGCCGGTGCGACGCCATCGTCGCGATCTCCGCGGCGATCCAGCCGCCGAACGACGCGCCGACCAGGTGCGCGCGCTCGAGCCCGAGCCGGTCGAGCAGGTCGAGATAGTGGAAGGCGAGATCCGAGATGTGCTCGATCCACTCCGCGGCCGGCGAGCCGCCGTGGCCGGATGGCTCGGGAAGTACACGCTGAAGTCCTTCGCGAGGCGCTCCTGGAACGCGAGCCAGCGGCCGGCGCCGCCGGCGCCGTGCAGGAACATGAGCGGCGGCCCCGAGCCATCCTGGAGCATCTGGACCGGGGTGCCGCGGATGGAGAGCTCGGTCGCCGTCGGCATCTCAGCCGATGAAGAGGCCGCCGTTCGGCGAGAGCCACTGCCCGGTGAAGAACGAGCTGTCGTCGGATAGCGAGGAAGAGCGCCGTGGCCGCCACCTCGTGCGGCTCGCCCGTGCGCCGGAGCGGCGTGCGGGCGATCACCGCCGTGCGGATCAGCGGCGACATCCGTTCGGTCATCGGCGTGTCGATGTAGCCCGGGCAGATCGCGTTCACCCGGATCCCGCGCGAGGCGACGTCTTTGCGCCACCGCTCGTGTGAACGCGAGGATGGCGCCCTTCGCCGCGCTGTAGTGCGGCACGACCTCGAGTCCGGTGAGCGCCGCGACGCTCGAGAGGTTGACGATCGCGCCGCGGTTCTTCCGGCTCATCAGCGCGAGCGCCTCGCGCGTGCAGTAGAACGTGCCCGTCCACGTGCACCGCGAGCATCCGTCGCCACGACTCGTCGGACAGGTTCTGGGTGACGTCGAGGTGGGTCTGGCCGCCCTGGCCGCTCAGGAGCTCCATGATGAGCGCTTCGGACTTCCGGTTGACCTCCGCACGATCGTCGCCCGGGCCGAAGGCGATCCCCGCGTTGTTGACGAGGATGTCGAGGCCGCCGACCTCGCGCTCGATCGTCGCGAACATCGCCTTCACCTGGGCGCTGTCGGCGACGTCCGCCTGGATCGCCCGGCCGCCGGCCGGACCCTTCATCGACGCCACCGTCTGCTCGGCCGTCTCCAGCCGCAGCTCGTTGACGATGACGTGCGCGCCCTCCTCGGCGAACAAGCAGCGAGATCGCCCGGCCGAGTCCCGAGCCTCCACCCGTCACCAGCGCGATCCGGTCCTTGAGCTTCATCGGCCCCTCACCCTAGGCCCAAGCCCGCACGCGGTCAAGGAGTCATGGTAGGGTCGCCTGGAAAGCTCATGCCCAGTTACTCGCTCGGCATCGACATCGGCGGCACGTTCACCGACGTCGTGGTGTACGACCACGACACCGGCCGGCAGTGGAGCCGCAAGGTGCTGACGACCCACGACGATCCGGTTCGCGCGGTCGTCGACCGGCGTCGGCGCGATCCTGAGCGACGGCGCGCTCGAGCCGCGACATTTCACCCGCGTCGTGCACGCGACGACGCTCTTCACCAACGCGCTCATCGAGCGCAAGGGCGCCGTCGCCGGCCTCATCACGACGGCCGGCTTCGGCGACACGCTCGAGATCGGGCGGGAGCGGAAGTTCGAGCTCTACGACCTCAACATCGCCAAGCCCGAGCCGCTGGTGCCGCGCCATCGGCGCCTGGAAGTCGCCGAGCGCATGAGCGCCGACGGCACGGTTCGCCGGCCGCTCGACGGCGACCAGCTCGCGGCCTCCGTCGAGCGCCTCGCCGCGGGCGGTGTGGGCTCGATCGCGGTCATGTTCCTCCACGCCTACGCGAACCCGAGCCACGAGGCCGAGGCGGTGCGGCTCATCGCCGCGCGTCACCCGGAGATCTTCACGACCGCGTCCCACGAGGTCGCGCCCGAGATCCGCGAGTTCGAGCGGGCGTCGACGACGGTCGCGAACGCGTACATCAAGCCGCTGGCCCACCAGTATCTCGGTCGCATGGCGCGACAGCTCGCCGAGGCGAAAATCCCGGCGCCGCTGCTCCTCATGCTCTCGAGCGGCGGCCTGACTCACGTCGCCGAGGCGCAGCGGGCTCCCGTGCAGATGCTCGAGTCCGGCCCTGCCGCCGGGGCAATCGCCGCGGCCTTCTTCGGCGCGCGCGGACAGCGGCGGCGACCTCCTGGCCTTCGACATGGGCGGCACCACCGCCAAGCTCTCGCTCGTCGACGGCGGCGAGCCGCGCACCGCCTACAGCTTCGAGGCGGCGCGCCAGAAGCGGTTCATCGAAGGCAGCGGCCTGCCGATCCGCATCTCGACCATCGAGCTCATCGAGATCGGCGCCGGCGGCGGATCGATCGCGCACGTCGACGAGATCGGCCTGCTCGAAGGTCGGCCCGCGCAGCGCCGGCTCGCAGCCCGGCCCGGCCTGTTACGGGCTCGGCGGCACGGAACCGACGGTGACCGACGCCGATCTCCTGCTCGGCTATCTGAATCCCGACTACTTCGCCGGCGGCACGATCGCGATCGACGTCGAGGCCGCGCGAGCCGCGCTGACCCGGCTCGCGGGGACGATGCGCCTGCCGCTGATCTCGGTCGCGTGGGGCATCCACGACATCGTCAACGAGAGCATGGCGAGCGCCGCCCGCGTGCACATCGCCGAGCGCGGGCGCGATCCGCGCGACTATGCGCTTCTCTGCACCGGAGGCGCCGGGCCGGTCCACGCCTGCCACGTCGCGCGCAAGCTGGGCCTGAGCCGGGTGATCTGTCCGCCCTCGGCCGGCGTCGCCTCCGCGCTCGGTCTGCTCGTGGCGCCGGCCCGCGTCGACCGCGTCGCGACGGTCGGGATCCGGCTGGATCGCGGAGATCTCGGCGCGCTCGAGAGCGGCGTTCCGCTCGCTCGAGGACGAAGCGCGCGCCGTCATGGGCGACACGGGCCTCAAGCTCGAGACGGCGCGCTTCCAGCGGCTCGCCGACGGCCGGTTTCTCGGCCAGGGCTTCGACCTCGTCGTCGACGCTGCCCGACGGCCCCTACGACGGCCGCGACGCCGAGGCCGTGCGCCGCGCGCTCACGTCGGCCTTCGAGGCGGCGTACCGCGAGAAGTTCTCGCTCACGCCGCCGGACGTCCCGGTCGAGTTCATCAACATCCGGGTCGCCGTCCGCGCACCCGTCTCGGGTAGCGAGGTCGTCCTGCAGGGACGCTCGCGCCGGGGCGACTCGCCCGTCAAGGGCCGGCGCCCGGTCTGGTTCCCCGAGGCGAACGGATTCGTCGAGCACGACCGTGTACGACCGCGATGCGCCTCGCCGTCGGCGACCAGCTTCGCCGGACCGGCGGTGATCGAGGAAGAAGGCTCGACGCTGGTCGTCCCGCCGCGGGCGGGCTTCGCGGTGGCCGCGACCGGCAACGTCGTGGTGACGCTCGACTCATGAAGCCGCCGGCGTTCGACGCGATCACGCTCGAGGTGCTGTGGACGCGCCTGATCTCGGTGGTCGACGAGGCGCGCGAAGGCGATCGTGCGCACGTCGTTCTCGACACTCTCGAACGAGGCGAACGACTTCGCGTGCATGCTCACCGATGCCCGCGGCTACTCGCTGGCGCAGAACAGCGGCAGCATCCCGTCGTTCATCGGCACCCTGCCCGCCACGGTCCGGCACTTCCTTGCGCGCGATGGGCGCCGCCGCGATGCGGCCCGGCGACGTCCTCATCACCAACGACGCGTGGATGGGCACCGGCCACATGAGCGACGTGTGCGTCCTCAAGCCGATCTTCCGCGCCGGCCGTCTCGTCGCCTTCTCGGCGACCACCTCGCACATGCCGGACATCGGCGGCGCGCCTGCGCGCCATCGAAGCGCGCGAGGTGTTCGAGGAGGGCATCCACATCCCGTTGATGAAGCTGATGCGCGAGGGGCGCACCGACGAGACCCTGATCGAGATGATCCGCGCCAACGTGCGCACGCCCGATCAGACCGTGGGCGACATCTGGGCGCAGGTCGGGCGCCAACGAGCTGATGGAGAAGCGGCTGCTCGCGCTGATGGACGCCGCCGGCCTCGAGACCCTCGACGAGCTCGGCGACGAAGCTCTTCACGCGCGCCGAGCGCGCGATGCGCGCGGCGATCCGCGCGGTGCCCGACGGCACCTATCGCTACGCGATGCGCACCGACGGCGTCGACGAGCCGCTCGACTACCGCGTGGCGCTGACGATCGCCGGCGACGAGATCACCGCCGACTACGCCGGCACCTCGCCCCAGCAGCCGCGCGCGATCAACTGCGTGCTCGCCTACACCTACGCGATGACGGCGTACGCGATCAAGTGCGCGCTGCTGCCCGGTCTCGCCAACAACGAGGGCATGTACCGTCCCTTGCGCGTCACCGCGCCCGAAGGCTGCGCTGCTCAACCCGCGCTTTCCGGCGGCCGTCGTGAGCCGCGCCGTCACCGGCCACTACGTCCCGGTGCTGCTCTTCGGCGCGCTCCATCAGGTCATCCCGGACCGCGTGATGGCGGGCGCGGGCTCGCCGCTCTGGGCCGTGCAGCAGACGGGGCTTCGCGCGGACGGCCGGCCCTACACGAACATCTTCTTCTTCAACGGCGGCATGGGCGCCACGCCGACCAAGGACGGCGAGCACGTGCTCTCCTGGCCGAGCAACATCTCGTCGACCCCGGTCGAGGTGGCCGAGCGCAACAGCCCGCTCTTCTTCCGCGAGAAGCGGCCTGACCGCGGGCTCGGGCGGCGCCGGGCGCTTCCGCGGCGGGCTCGGTCAGGACATCGTCTTCGATGTGCGAGTCGGACGTGCCGATCGTCGCGTCGTTCATGGCCGAGCGCACGAAGTTCGCGGCGCCGGGCTTCGCGGGCGGCGGCGACGGCGGCCTCGGCGACGTGCAAGATCAACGGCGTGTCGATCGACAACCGCCGCCAGCACGTGCTCAAGCGGGGCGACGTGGTACTGGTGCGGACACCGGGCGCGGGCGGCTACGGGCCGGCCGCGGAGCGCGACCCGGCAGCGGCCGAGCGCGACCACACGCTCGGCTATTGACGGCTGTCGCTTTGGTCCTAGCCGTAAACCGTTCGATCCACGGGAGGCGTCAATGAGACGCTCGCTCGTTGGCAAGGTCGTTCTGATCGTGCTGCTGCTCTCGGCGGCGGCGCTGGCCGGCGCGCAGACGTTGAAGGGACCGGTGTCGGACAAGCCGATCGACGAGAAGTGGGCGCCGTCCAAATGGGGCGCCAACGACCGCGCCGGCTCGGCCAACCACACGAAGAACTCGGCGAACATCGCGCGCGCGCTCGCCACGATCAAGCAGAACAAGTCGCTGACGATCGGCAAGTACTACCACAGCGAGGCGCCGGCCTTCGGCGCGCGCGGCTGGCACGATGAGCATTCCCGGCACGCCGACCGGAGGGCCCTTCGGCAAGAACGCGCTCATCTACCACGACGAGCTCGTGACCGCCGAGATCGGCCAGATCCAGACCCAGTTCGACGGGCCCGGCCACATCGGCGTGAACACGTCGAAGGGCCCGATGATGTACAACGGCGTGATCGCGTGGGACGCCTACGAGCACGGCGGCGGCGGCCGCGTGGTCGGCATGGGGCCGCTCGGGCGTCGAGCATCCGGGTGAGCTCGGCTTCGTCTGCCGTCTGGTTGTGCTCGACGCGGTGGCCTACAAGAAGTCCAAGGGACAGATCCCGGCCTCGGCCGAGATGCTGCCGATTCCCAAGAAGCCCGGCGATCCCGGCATCGTCACCGCCGACGACGTCCGCGGCATCGTGCAGATGCAGCGCCTGCGCGAGATCGGGGCGGGCGACTGCGTGGCGCCTGCACACGGGCCAGGGCAACAGCTGGAGCAACGACCGCTACAAGACCATGAACGCCGATCAGCGCAAGGCGGCGCGCGATCTCTTCGCCGAGGGCGAGCCCGGCTTCGGCATCAGCGCGTGCGAGTACATGGCCAGCCGTGACATCGCGCTGACCTTGTGCGACACCTCCGCGTGCGACGCCCAGCCCTCGGGCGAGCAGGGCCCCGACTTCTCCGTGCCCTGCCACACCGAGATGCAGACCCGCCGCGGCATCTGGAATCTGGAGAACGTCGACACCAAGTCGCTCATCGACAACAAGGTGCTCGAAGGCGCCTTCATCTGGGCGCCGCTTCGGATCATCGGCGCGACGGGCTCGCCCGCCAATCCGATGGTGCTCTACTAGGAGCGAGCGGAACGGCGCGCGGTCAGGCCTTGCGGAACCGGTGGACGCCGTCGGCGTCCACGAGGCGGACCGCGCGCTCTTCGTCCTCGAGGAATCGCAGATGGGCGAGCGCCTCGCCGATCGCGAAGCTCAGCTGGTGGCTGTCGAGCTCGCGGCGGAACAGCACCGGCACCAGCTCGGCGGCGGTGCGCGGCTCGGTCAGCGCGTCGAGCGCCTCGCTCAGGCGCGCGGCGTGGTGGTCGCGCAGCTGGCCCAGACGCGCGTGCAGGCCGCGGAACGGCAGGCCGTGCGAGGGCAGCACGAGGGTGTCCGGGGACATCGGCTGGAAGCGGTCGAGCGAGTCGAGATAGAGCCGGAGCGGATTGAGCCAGGGCTGCTCGGACCAGACGCTGACGTTGGTGGTGATCTTCGGCAGCACCTGATCGCCGGCGATCAGCACGCGATTGGCCTCGTCCCAGAGGCAGGCGTGCTCGGGCGCGTGCCCGAGCGCGATCAGCACGCGAAACGTCCGGCGGCCGATCGTGATCGCATCGCCCTCGCGGATGCGCCGGAACTCGCTCGTCACCTCGGGCACGAGCGTCGGATAGTGGTTGCCGCGGCGGCCGAGCTGCACGAGGGCCTCGGGCCCGCAGCCGTGACGGCTTGAAGTGCGCCAGGCGCGGCTCGAAGTCGGCCGCGCCGCGGCTGCGCCACGCGAACTGCGCGTAGAGCCACTCGGCCTGCGTGCACCAGAGCTCGGTCTTCCAGCGCGCGGTCAGCCAGCCGGCGTTGCCCATGTGATCGGGGTGAAAGTGCGTGACGAGCACGCGCCGCACCGGCCGGCCGCCGAGGTGCGTGGCGAAGATGCGCTCCCACAAAGCGCGCGTGTCGTCGAGGCCGACGCCGGTGTCGACGATGGTCCAGCCGTCGCCGTCCTCGAGGAGCCACAGATTGATGTGGTTGAGCTGAAACGGCAGCGGCATGCGCAGCCAGTGAATGCCGGGAGCGACTTCACGGATGTCGGCGGGCGCGGGCGGCTCCGTCCACGGATGATCGAGCGTCATGCGCTGCAGTGTACCTTGCGTTCGCGGGCCGAACCTGATCTTCTATGCGCCGCCGTCACAATCCGAGGAGGCTCTATGAATCCGCTGCGGCTCGCCATCGTCGTCGCCCTGCTCGCGGTTCTGGCTCTCGTGCCCGTCGCGCACGCGCAGCTGCTCCTGTCGACCAACGACAACAAGGTCGCGCTCGTCAACGGTGTCGCGACGGTCGTGACGAACCCGCCGCCCGACACGTTGACCGTGATCGACACCAGGAGCTGGCCGCCGAAGGTCGTGGCCGAGCTCGCCGTGCCGGGCAGCGTCGTCGGCCCGCCGTTCAGCGTGGCCGTCGCGCCCGACGAGTCGATCGCGCTCGTGACCGCCAACGAGAAGCTCGATCCGAGCGACGCGACCAAGCGGATTCCCAACAACACGATGTCGGTCGTGGATCTCAAGGCGACGCCGCCGCGCATCATCGCCACGCTCGAGACCGGCAAGGCCCGGCCGGAGTCTCGATCAATCGCGCCGGCACCCTCGCGCTCGTGGCCAACCGCGGCGAGGGCACGGTGTCGGTCTATGCCATCCAGGGCAAGACCGTGACCGCCGCCGGGAAGGTGACGATCGCCGATGACAAGTCGGGCACGAGTCACGCGGCGATCTCACCCGACGGCAAGCTGGCGCTGGTGACTCGCGACGGCGACGACCGGATCTCCGTCCTCTCGATCGACGGCACCAAGGTGGAATACACGAAGCGCGACATCTCGGCCGGTCTCCGGCCCTACGGCATCGACATCGCGTCGAGCGGCGCGTTCGCGGCCGTCGCCAACATCGGCCGTGGCGGCGGTGATGCCGATACCGTCAGCATCATCGATCTGAAGGCGAAGCCGCCGCGCGTGGTCAGCACGCTGACCGTCGGCCAGACCCCCGAGGGCATCAAGATCTCGCCCGACGGCTCGATGGTCGCCGCGGTCGTCATGAACGGCAGCAACAAGCCGAAGGATTCGCCCTTCTTCAACGACGCCGGCAAGCTCGTGCTGCTGCGCGTGACGGGCAACGACCTCTCACGCCTGGGCGAGGCCCCGATCGGGCACTGGTCGCAGGGCGCGGCGTTCTCACCCGACGGCAAGCACGTCTTCGTCGGGAACATGGTCGAGAAGGAGATTCAGATCCTGAGCCTGGACGGAACGACCGTGCGGGACACCGGCGTGCGCATCGGGGTCAAGGGAGGCCCGGCGGCGATCCGCTTCGCCGACAAGTAGACCTCAGGGGCGCTCCTCGCACGAGGCCGTCGGGAAGAGGAACCACCGCTTGCCGTCGAGCAGGTGGCCGCAGTGCTCGCGCCACCACGCGGCGGCAACCGGGTCCTTGGCCTGCAGGAGATTGACGGCCTCGAGCGCGTTCACCGAATAGCCGGTCTGCACGCCGTAGCGAGCGAGAAAGAGCGCGGCGATGCGCTGCCACAGGCCGCGAGGTGCTGTGACCACGCCCGAGGTCATCGCGAGCTGGCGACTGGTGCGGCCGGGCGCGAGCGGAGCTCAGACCCACCCAGGCGAGCCGCACATTCAGCGGAGCCTCGCCCGGCGGGCACGCGATGATGCGGACTTCGAGTCGCGGGGGCATACAACCACGATAGCGCGCGGTGGCTGACGGCTCCGAGCGCTTTCTTGCTGGTCGACGTCGGAGCCCATCCCCGATCCTCGCCAGTCGCAAGCGGATGCAAGACGTCGATCGCGTAGCCGACGTTGAGACGCTCCCCTAACCAACCCGGCCTGGCGGTGTGCCCGTCCAGATGAAGGCCTTGCGCCTCGTGGTGCGCTCGGAGCTGGTTCACGACATCCTCTCGCACCTTCGGCGACGGTGGGGCTGCCGGTAGAAGCGTCCCGTCGGGCCGCCGGAATTGCAGCTCGCCATCCGGTTGCCGCTCGACCTGATATCCCTCCTCGTGCACCGAACGGTGATGCCGGCGACAGAGCAAAGCGAGATTGGAGAGCGTCGTCGGGCCTCCCTGTGCCCAGTGCCGAATGTGATGACCCTGGCCGAAGCGCACTTCGCAGCCCGGAAAGCGACAACCGTGGTCGCGATGCTGGAGCGCACGCCGTAGCGCCGGCGGAATAGTCCGCGTTCGGGCGCGCGACCTCGACGACACGGCCGTCGCGGGCATGCTGCATCACGACGCGGCTCGCGTCGCACGCCTGCAGTGCACCCTAGCGTGAGACACGGAAACTAAGGAAAGTCTTCCGGGGAGGAGCGATGCCCGGGCGACGATTTCGGATCTTCAGTCGGCAGTTCAAGGAATCGGCGGTGCGCCGGATCCTGGCGGGCGAGAAGATTCGCACGGTCGCTGCTGAGCTGCGCGTGCGACCACAGTTGCTGTACACCTGGCGCGACTATTACGAGCAGGGCGGGACCGACGCGTTGGTCCCACGCGGGCGGCCGCCGAAAGCGGTCGCGTCGGCCCGCCGCCGTGCGCTACTCCAGGAGCCGAGTCCGCAAGCGCGCAGGTATCGACACGCCGGCAGTGAGGCGCGGGACTCGCGTCTGGTGGAGCTCGAGCGCAAGGTCGGCCAGCAGGCGGTGGAGCTCGATTTTTCAAAACAGCCTTGCGGCACGTCAAGGCGCCACCCCGGCCGAGCGGCGGGCGTGGCGGCAGAGCGTCTTCGCGCTCATCCACGCGATGACGCCCCCGCAAGGCGCTCTGGGGATCGAACGGATGTGCGCGCTGACCGGCGTCAGTCGGGCGAGCTATTACCGGCACTGGCGCCGCGTCGCGCCCGGGCGGGAACAGATCGAGCTGCGGGATGTCCTGCAGCGCCTGGCGATCAGTCACCGTCACTACGGCTACCGTCGCCTCACCGCGCTGCTGCGCCGCGACGGCTGGGCCGTGAACCATAAGCGCGTGCTGCGGCTGATGCGGACCGACAATCTGCTGTGTCTGCGCCGGCGCGCGTTCGTGCCGGCGACGACCGATTCCCGCCATGACTGGCGGGTGGTCCCGAACCTCGCGCGGGGTATGAAGGTGACCGGCCTCGATCAGCTCTGGGTCGCCGACATCACGTACTTGCGGCTGCTGGAGGAGTTTGCCTTTCTCGCGGTGGTCCTCGACGCCTTCAGCCGCCGCGTCGTCGGCTGGGCCGTGGAAGTGCACCTGCGGGCGGCGCTGGCGATCGCCGCCTTGCAGATGGCGCTAGCGGCGCGTCGCCCCCACCGGGACAGGTGATCCATCACTCCGACCGCGGGGTGCAATACGCCTGTGCCGAGTACAGCGCGCTGCTGGCGGAACATGGGATCCAGCCGAGCATGAGCCGGGTCGGCTCGCCGTATGACAACGCCAAGGCGGAAAGCTTCATGAGCACGCTCAAGCGCGAAGAGGTCGATGGGCGCGAGTACCGGACCGCGCAGGAGGCCCGCCGCGCCATCGGGAGCTTCATCGAGGAGGTCTACAATCGACAGCGGCTGCACTCGGCGCTGAGCTACGTGGCGCCGGCGGATTTTGAAGCGACGCTCGTGCCATCGGTGGCGACACGGCAGAGCGCGCAGGCGGTGAGCCGCGGTTAACGAGGACTTTCCTTAGTTTTCGTGTCTCATTTTAGGGGTGCACCCCACGCCAGACGCCGAGACGTTTCCGCGGAAACGCGCGCGCCGTCGTCGATGGCACTGACTGGCCAGACGCGATCGGGATCCGCGAGCACGGGAGCGTCGACGTGGACCACCACCTGGTAGCGCTCGCCCGGCGCACCGGGATCGATGCCGTGATGGAGCGCCGTCTCTGCGACGAGGCGCCAGCGCGTCGGCCTGCTGCTGCTCCATCGCTGGGCGTTTCCGCGGAAACGTCCTGAGGGATGAAGCCGGCTTCGCGAGTCGAGTCGACGTTGAGCGTTCGACGCTGCTGATACAACGCTTCCCGGCCCGCGTCCAGAGCCTGAACGAGCACCGCGCCGACTTCAGGCGCCAGACGCCCGCGGACAATCCACATACCGTCTTCATCCTGATACACGTGCAGGGCCCGGCTCTTGTGCCGGTGGACGGTTTCACGCGCCTCGGCGTATCGGTCTACTCGGCGCCAGCCTCGAACGATCCGCTCGACGTGGCAGGCCGTGCCGGTGCGCGCCACCGCGAGCAGGCGCTCTTCGGTCTCCGGCGTCGCCACTCGCGTCAGCGCTCGCACTTTCGCGTACGAGAGCTCGCCGCGAGCAAGCGCCTGAGCCAGCCGAGGCAGCGTGGCGAGCGCACGCGCCACTCGCACGCGCTCCCGGGCCGCACCCAGGTCGAGGCCCACGCGCCAGCTCAGCCATGCGGCGCAGGAGCGGAAGCCGGTATTCCAGCCTTCGCGCGCGTCGAACTCGCGAATCAGATCGAGCAGACGCGCGGTCGCGGCGTCGAGATGTGCGGACAGCTCGGCGATTTCATCGCCCAGCTGGTCGATCGAGGACGTTGGCATAGAGAGTCTCCTTGTTCTGAGAACACTCTACGTCCACGTTTTCGACCGGTCCTGGCGGCTTGATGCGGGGCGATCGTGGCGAAATTCGAGCATTTTCGAGCGGAGTGCGGTCGCGTCGGCAACTTGGAGCATAGGCGGCACGCTGGAGCGCATACCGATGAGACGTCGTCGACATGCCACGCCGGCGAGCGCGGAATCTGTCAATGCCCAAGTATCGATACGCGCACCGCACGGCGCGGGCTGACCGCGCGCGGCTCACACCATCCAGGTCAGCGCGGCTTCACCCACGTCTCCGACCACGCCAGGCACGCGCTCGAGGCCTGCCGGTCACCGCGCGTCTCCGCCCACGGCTGGCCGGTCGCGAAGCGGCCGTTCCACTCGACCTGGGCCGAGCGCGCCGGGAAGAACGTGCTGAACACGCCGATCGGGCGGTTGTTGAAGCCGGGCGGCGCGTTGAGCACGAAGGGCTCGAGGCAGTCGTACCAGGTCAGGCGGATGTGGTCGGCGCCGACGGTCACGGTTTCCACCGCCGTGGAGCGCGGGTCGCCCGCGCGACCGAACTCGGCGGTGATCACCGGGATGTTCGTGTCGGCGAACGCGGGGAACAGCAACGTCTCGATCGTACGCTGGAGCCAGCGCGTCACCGCGACGTTGTCGCTGAAGATGCGCATCTGACCCGAGGTCAGCTCGCTCTGAGCGAACAGCACGTGGCCGGCGCCCGACGGACACCAGAGCACGCGCCAGTGGCTGAAGCGGTCCGACTGCGTTTTGCCGCCGTCGTGGCTCAGGCGGATGAAGGAGTTCTCGCCGGTCATCAGGACCGCGTTCGGATCGACGGGTGGAGTCATGGTCTCGTCCTCAGAGGGCCGCCACTTCGACGCGCGCGTCGTTGTAGCAGGCGCCCTCGGAAATGTCGGCGTGGTCGGCCGGGCACAGCGCCGAGATGGTCTGGCCGTTGTCGCTGGTCGCCATCCAGGCGCCCTTGAGCGTGCAGACGACGCCCCGGGGGATGATCTCGGTGACCCGCAGCGGCAGCCGCACCTCGCCGAGGTCGTTCCACACGCGCACCCGCATGCCGTCGCGCAGGCTCCGCGCCCGCGCATCGTCCGGGTGCATCTCGAGCGGCGGCGGGCCGTCGGCGACGTGGAGCCCGCCGAAGGTCGACGTGATGCGCTGGTCCGAAGCCGGTGAGATCAGCATCAGCGGATAGGACGACGCGACCGGCCGCCAGCTCGGCAGGCGCGCGCCGTACTTGCCTTCGAGGTACGGCGACGCGAGCTCGACCTTGCCCGACGTCGTCTTGGGGAACACGTTCTTGAACAGGATCGCTTCCTCGGCACCGCCGTCGACCGTCATCGGCGTGCGCGCGATCGAGCGGGATCGCGCTCGGCCGCTTGCCGCCCATGCGCGGATCGGCGCCGTCCAGCGCGTCGTCCATCAGCTCGCCGTCGCTGGCGCGAAACGCGGGGTCGTCGTAGCCAAAACGCGCCGCCAGGCGGCGAAAGATCTCGGTGTTCGGCAAGGCCTCGCCCTGCGGCGGGATCACCCGGTCGGCGCGTTGCAGCCAGTGGGTGCCGTACGCCGCGAAGAGGTCGGCGTGCTCGAAGTGACTGCAGGCCGGCAGCACCACGTCGGCGTAGGCAAGACTGTCGGTCATCACCACGTCCGAGCCGACGACGAAGAGATCCTCGCGCTCGAGGCCCCGCCGCAGCACGTTCTGCTCGGGATGCACCACGAGCGGATTGTGGTTGTAGATGAAGAGCGCCTTGAGCGGCGGCGACATCGTCGGGTCATTCAGGTGGCGGCCGACGTCGATGATGTTGATCAGGCGCGTGCCGGCCGGGACGAAGTCCGGGCGCGCCAGGCGTGCCGGCGTCTTCGGGAATGCGAACCCCGCGCCGTTGATCAGCCCGCCGCCGGGCACGCCGAACTTCCCGGCGAGCGCGGGCAGCGCGAAGACCGCGCGGATGCCGCTGCCGCCGTTCTTGTTGCGCTCGAGCCCGTTGCCGACGGTGATGACCGCCGGGCTGATCGTCCGGTACCACTCGGCGAACTGCTGCACGAGGCGCTCCTCCACGCCGCAGATCCGCGCCGCATCCGCCAGGGTGTAGCGGCGCGCCAGCGCCATGTAGTCCTCGAAGCCGTCCACGTGGCGCGCGATGAATTCGCGATCGAGGCCACCCTGCCGCTCGAGGTCGGCGGCCATCGCCCACGCGAGGATGACATCCGTGCCCGGCCGGATCGCCAGGTGCAGATCGGCCTGCTCGGCGATCTTCGTGCGCCGCGTGTCCACGATGACGAGCTTGGCGCCCGCGCGCCGCGCGCGATTGATGATCGGCACGACATGCAAGTTCGACCACGTCACGTTGCTGCCCCAGGCCACGATCAGCTTCGAGTGCTCGGCCTGCTCCGGCCGGATGCCCGGCGTCGGGCCGAAGGTACCGACCCACGCCTCGGTGCGGATGCCGCCGCAGAGCGGACGGCGATCGAGCAGGCTGGCGCCGAGCCGGTGGAAGAACCGCAGATCCATGGAGCCGCCGGCGAGCATGCCGTGCGGGCCCGCGTAGTTCAGCGGCAGGATCGCCTGCGGGCCGTGCGCAGCGATCACGGCCGTGAAGCGCTCGTGGATGATGTCCAGCGCCTGGGCCCAGGAGATGCGCTCGAAACGTCCTTCACCTTTGGCGCCCGTCCGGCGGAGCGGCGTCTTGAGCCGTCCGTCGCCGTGGACGAAGCCCGGATACGCTTCCGGCACCTTCGCGCAGAGCACCCCCGCGGTATAGGGATTCGCTCGCGAGCCCTTGATCGAGACGATCCGCTCGTCCTCGACGGTGACGGTCAGGCTGCAGGTGTCTGGGCAATCGAGCGGGCAAACACTCGGGTGCTCGGTTTTCATACGCGACCTCCCCCAGTTCTGTGTACACCGGTGTGGCCGACCGGGGGAAGAGCCATTGGGCTTCGCGGCAGCAGGGCCAATCAGCGGGCCGCCGGGGGCGCCGGCGGCAGGGATGCCATGTAGTGCGCCAGGCTCTCGATATCCGCCTCGTTGAGCGGCTGGACCGCCGTCGTCATCGTGCCGTCGAGGTCACCCGCCGTCTGGGCCTTGAAGCCCCGCAAGATCTTCACGAGAAAGGCGAGATCCTGACCGGCCAGCCGTGGAATCTGCTCGAAGCCCACGAGGCCGGGCCGATGGCACGAGACACAGTGGTGCTGCTCGGCGAGCTGACGCCCGGCGGCGACTTTCGGCGGATCGGTGACGGCCGGGCGCGGCAGCGGGCGTTGCGCCGCGTAGTAGGCGGCCAGGTCGGCCATGTCGGTGTCGGTGAGGTTCGCGGCGAACGGCGTCATCTGAGCGTCCTTCCGCCGGCCGTCGCGGAACTTGATCAGCTGCCAGTGCGTGAAGTACGTCGGTTGTCCGGCGATCGACGGCGTGCCGGGGATCGTCGCGTTGCCGTCGGCGCCGTGGCAGGCCTTGCACGGCTCGGATTTCTGCCGCCCGGCTTCGGGATCGGCGGCCCGCGCGGGCGCCGCGGCCGTCACCGCCAGGAGCGCGGCGACGACCGAGGCGCCGGCGATCGCACGCAGCTGCTTCAGCGCTGGTAGGCGACGCGGTAGATCGCGCCCGCGTAGTCGTCGGCGATCAGGAGCGAGCCGTCCTTCATCTGCTGCGTATAGACCGGCCGGCCCCAGATCTGATCGCCCTGCAGCCACCCCTCGGCGAACGGCTCGTACTTCGCCACGCCGCCCTTCGAATCCAGGGTGACCATCATCACGCGGAAGCCGATCTTCTGCGAGCGGTTCCAGGAGCCGCGCTGGGCGAGGAACACGCGGTTCTGGTACTCGGACGGGAACATCGAGCCCGTGTAGAACTGGACGCCGTTGCCCGCGACGTGCGGTCCGGTCTTGAGAATCGGCTTCACGTAGTCGCCGCAGCTCTTTCCTTTGCCGAACTCGGGATCGAGGATGTCGCCCTGGTGGCAATAGGGGAAGCCGAAGTGCAGGCCCTTCTTCGACGCGATGTCGAGGCGGTCGCTCGGCATATCGTCGCCGAGCCAGTCGCGCGCGTGGGTGGCGAAATACAGGTCCTTCGTCACCGGATGCCAGTCGAAGCCGACGCTGTTCCGCACGCCGTGCGCGACGTATTCGAAGCCGGTGCCGTCCGGGTTCACGCGCGAGAGGTTGGCGTGCGTGTCGGGCGGAATGCAGATGTTGCACGGCGCGCCGATGTTGAAGTAGAGCTTGCCGTCGGGCCCGAACGCCAGGTACTTCCAGCCGTGCGGCAGATCGCGGGGCAGGATGTCGTAGACGACTTCCATCGCCGGCGGGTTGTCGAGCTTGTCCTCGATCCCGACCATCTTGGTGATCCGCGAGACCTCGGCGATGTAGAGCGTGCCGTCCTTGAACGCGACGCCGTTGGGGAGGTTGAGCCCCTTGGCGATCACCTTCACCTCACGCGTACTGCCGTTGTCGACCACGGCGTAGACGTTGCCGGCCGTGCGGCTCGGAGACGAACAGGGTGCCCTTGCTGCCCCAGGTCATCACGCGCGCGTTGTTGATGCCGTGCGCCCAGAGCGAGACCTTGAATCCGGCCGGTACCTTGATCTTGTCGACGGGGATCTCGCCGGGCGCCTTCGGCGCCGGCGGCTGCGCGATGGGCGCCAGGGTCGAGTCCGCCATGCGACGACGGCTGGCCCTGTTTCCAGGGCGGCGGGGCCGGCGCGGGCTGTTGCGCCTGGACGAGCGGCCCGAAACCGAGCACGAGGGCCACGGCAACCACGAGCAACGTCAGGGTGATGCGCAGCATGACGGGCCTCCCTTGAGGTCGAGAACGGATCCGCAACGGGTTCGCGACTTCGCGGCCGGACGATACGTC